>SWCE01000898.1_pt1 | contig 146412 bp, 130 predicted proteins | sample 4690061 | NCBI WGS metagenome assembly SWCE01 (sample SAMN10267279, study PRJNA491770) | bioreactor metagenome | isolation source: DHS bioreactor inoculated with subseafloor sediment | place: Japan: off Shimokita Peninsula | collected 2012-10 | reverse complement strand
CCCCCCCCAGCAAGGGGCCGAGCACCGTGGCCAGCGCCCAAATCGCGGTGGCCGAGGCAAACACCCGCGCCAAATGCCGCTCCGGGAAGAACCGCGACACCGCCACCATGGCGAAACCGGAAATCCAGCCCCCACCCACGCCCTGCACCCAGCGGCCAGCCAGAAAGGTGAAAATATCCGGCGCCAGCGCGGACACCGCGCACCCGGTCGCCAACACCAGTCCGGCGCCCGCGCTGGCACGCGCCAAACCGTATCGCTCCGCCAATCGCCCCGCGCTGGCCACGGCCAGGATCGTTCCGATCATGAACAGCGCCACCGCCCAACTGAAATACGCGTAGCCGCCCAATTGCCGCGCCACTGTCGGCATGATGGTGGCGGTGACCAGACTTTCCGCCGCCCCCACCCAGATACCGAGCCAGATCAGCAACAGGCGCGGCCCACGCCGGCCTGAACAGAGATCACGCCAAGTGTCGGACTGGGGCGCTGTGGGAACGGGCATGCGGGGCCTCCTCTCAGGCGGCCCCTGGGCCACCCCCCAGTGTCGCGCTAAGCCGCCAGAGCTGATGGCCGCTGAGCCGGTATTTCTCCTCGAAATCGGTCAGCGTCTCCTCGGTGTCCGCCACCGGCGTCACCGATGCCGTGATCCCGGCCAGCGCCAGCGCCGCCGCCAACTCCTCCAGATACAGCCGCCAGTTACTGCGTGCCTCCAACTCGCCGCCCAGGGCGAGCAGATGCGGAAATACCGGGTGTCCGTGCCAGCGTCGCTTCAGATGGGCACTCTTGGGCCACGGATTGGGGTACAGCAGATAATGGCGTTGCACACGCCAGCCGGCATCCTGCGCCAGCCGCCAGAATCCGGCGCAATCGCAACGCACCAGCCGCAGGTTTTCCGGCAGCGCCTCGCCGAAACGCCGCTCGCCCCGCTGCAGCCGGTGTTCGGACTGGTCCAGTCCGAGCACCCTCGCCTGCGGGAAACGGCGGGCCAGCATCACCGAGGAACGGCCAGTACCACAACCAGAATCCAGGATCAGCGGCCTCGCATCATCGCCGAGCCATTGCCGCGCCTGATCAAACGCCTGACGGTCATGCTCCGCCAGCGGCGCCCGCCAGGGCTGCGACAAATGGCGGCGCACGGTGGCCTCCAGGCGCTCGTGCGGTCCGGTCTGGTTCGACACCACGGGGGAACTGTTGGCAAACATGAAATTGTTGTGATCCGCATGAAGTTGGGATGGCGACCGTTTGCTATTCTTTCAGCAAGCCGCACGGAGGCACCATTATGCGTTTTAAAAGACCGTTTTTCCTCCCGTCGACGGATTTATCGGGGCACCGACAATAATGGTCCGCCGATGCCTCGTATCATTGCTTCTGCTGTGCGCCGGCCTCAGCACCGCCGAGACAGCCAAACCGCCGGCGAACGCTGCCCTTCAGGGCGAGTTCGGAGTACTCAATCAACAAGGCGCGCTGATCGAACATCGGCGTATCAAGGACGGCAAGCGGCACGGCGAGCAACGCTATTACTATGAAAGGAGCGGCGAAAACGGGCAGGAAGAAGGGCGTGTGGAAAAGGGCCCTCTGAGACGCATCGCCCAGTACCGAAATGGTGTTCAATCCGGCCTGGAACAGTGGTTTGACCGCGCCGGACACCTCACCGAGGAGATTCCCTACCGGAATAATCAGGTACACGGTCAAGTGCGCCGTTACTACCCTGACGGTAATCTGCGCGAACAAGTCTGCTTTGTCCGGGGCAAGAAAAACGGCGTGTTCAGCTATTTTGACGAGAGCGGCCGCGTCACCGCCCGGGGCACGGCGCAAAGTGCCGGCATCGTCGAAACACGCTTCTGGGGCAAGGACGGTGAATTGACCCAGCACCAAGTCGAGTATCGACGAGACTCGGAGGGGCGCTTCCTGGACAACGCGCCGCTATGGCTGATCATTACTGCCCGCTACCACCAGCACCAGCCGATCCAGGCTGACATTCACTACGCCGAGACCGGTGAACGCTGGCTTGAGCGTTTCGAAAAGGGCGCCCTGGTGGAAATTCATCATACCGTCAACGGCCTGCCCGAGGGTCTGAAGATCAGCCGGAAAGGAACACGTGTCTACCGGGAGACCTATGTCAAAGGTCGCTTGCATGGCCCCTGGCGTCTGCAAACGGCCACCGGTACGCCCTTGCTGTGGGGGCAATATCGTGACGGCAAACGGGTCGGCGAATGGCATCAGCGCGGCCGCGACGGCACCATCGAAACCATTAATGCCGGCGATGGCGGATAACAACGCCTGAACCGCGTACTCTTTCCACCATCCAAAGGATGAGTATCGCCACAAATCAATCCGCCCTCAGCAGGGCTATGATAACAAGCGCATCATGACCAAGAGGCCGCCATGACCCCATTCATCCGCACCCTGGCCCTGCTACTGGGCCTGATCCTGACCGGCCCTGCACTGGCACAGATGTCCATCCATGTGATCCAGCGGGCCGACGCTGAAGCTCTGGTGCCGATCATCGAACCGCTGCTGCCGGAAGGCGGCTCCGTCAACGCCTACCAAGGCCGGCTGGTGATCCGCACCAGTCAGGAGAATTTTGATCAAATCCTCAATGCCCTGGGCGACATGCCCGCCGCGCCACGCACGGTATCGGTGGTTTTGCGGCGGCGCCAGAACAGCGAAGGCGACGACCGCGTATTGAAAGTCGAGGGCGGCCGGGTCACCGTGAGCGGCGGCCGGCACCGGCAGCAGCGCGAGGACCAGTACCGTATCAACACCCTCTCCGGGCATCCGGCCAGTGTCGGTCAGGGCACGCTGATCGCCCTGGCCGGCAGCCAGCTGCCCGCTTTATTGAGCCTGAAACAAGGGATCGATATTCTGCCTCTGCTCACCGCCGACAATCAGGTGCGCCTGCGCATCAGCCAGCGCTTCGAACAATTGAGCCATGGCACCGTCGCGGACACCCAGAGCACCGCCACCACCCTGCAAGTGCCCCTGGGCCAGTGGACGCCCTTGGGAAACATAGAAGTGCACGAACAAACCCGGAGCCAGGGTTTGGGCGGCGCGGAGCAACGCAGCAGTACCGTCACTCTGCCATTGGAAATCAAAGTCGACCTGGTCCACTGACCAGCCCACCGGAGCGGCAATGGAAACCACCACCCTGGCCAACAGCGACCTGACCTGCAGCCGGATCACCCTGGGCACCCGGACCATGGGCGCCGGAGCACGGGACAGCGCTGGGTGGGATCGCCATAACGCTCTGCAGGCCATCCTGGAGGCGGTGGAAAACGGTATAACCACCATCGACACCGCTCCCCTGTACGGCTTCGGAGAATCCGAAGCGCTGGTGGGCGAAGCGCTGCACCGTGGCCGTCTGCGACAGCATGTGACGCTGTCCACCCAGGCCGGACTGGACTGGCACGACGGCACCCCGTTCTGTGACGCCCGGCCGCAACGGCTGTTCGAGGAAGTGCACGCCAGCCTGCGGCGCCTGCGCACCGATGTCATCGATCTGTACCAAGTGCACTGGCCGGATCTAGCCTGCCCGCTGGAAGACACCGCCGGGGCCATGGCCACACTAAAGCGCCAGGGCAAGATCCGCGCCGTCGGCGTCAGCAACGTCACCGGCCAGCAGCTGCGCGCCTTCCACGCCCTCTGTCCGCTCACCGCGGTTCAGGTACCCTACAATCTGTTCGAACGGGGTATTGAAGAGGATCTGCTGCCCACCGCCCGGGAGCTGGGCATCAGCGTACTGGCCTACGGCGCGCTATGCCGTGGCCTGCTGTCCGGCAAGATGCGTGCACACACCCGATTCAACAGCGACGACCTGCGCAACCACGACCCCAAATTCCAACCTCCCCGCTACGCTCAGTACCTCGAGGCGGTGGACGCCCTCAACACGCTGGCCCGCGACAACGGCTTGAGCGGCGTGCTGCCGCTGGCGGTGCGCTGGCTGCTGGACCAGCCCGGCGTCGATCTGGCCCTCTGGGGCGTGCGTCGCCCGGAACAGATCCTGCCCATGCTGGAGTTGGACGGCTGGCATCTGGATGATGCTTTGAACGCGGAGATCGAACGTATACTGGCCGACACGATCACCAACCCGGTGGGGCCGGAGTTCATGGCGCCGGCGGGTCGGTGGGCAGAGTTTTAAACACTATCGAGGGAACTGTCAGGTAATAACCATCGCTGTACAAAAAGACAACAACCAAACAAGAAGGATCCGCCCTTTATAGATAGCAATCATAGTTGAAAAAAAATCTTGTATCTTCATCCGAAGCAGGCTCAAGCCCTCCATACCACCGACCCACTTCATATTTTTCTGATAACATAATCATGTACTCATGAATATATTTTATCAGACTCACGCGCGTCCCCTCATCAATCGCCTCACCATCAAAATTGAAGTCTAAATCGTAACGTCCAGAGTATTCAATAACCCTTAATATAACTTCGCGAACAGAGGCTTTACCCATATCAAAAGATCCCATTGAAACAATCAAAAAGGCATTACCACAAAATCCAAGAATCAGATTAGTTAAACTATCAACCTTTATTTCATGCCCCTCATATTTTTCCAGTTCATCAAACGATGATCGCACCAACTTGATCCCTTTGCCCCCCTCAAATATAGATCCTAAAAGAAAGTGTAAATTTCCCTCAGGAACATCTTCAAAAACAAATTCATATAGCTCAGACATAAACACCTTCAATCAACAAAACTTTTAAAAGTGTAGTCCCTATTGAGCCTAACCCCACGCCCATCAGGAAGCCTTTTTTCGTAAAAAACATGCCCTTTATCGGTGGTGACTTTCTTAAACTTCCCTTTTCCCCGGAAAACAGCTCTCAGATGTGACATTGCCTGAGCGTTCCACTCTGCTTGGGCGCCCCTAGTCTTCCCCCACAGATCCGGCTTTCTTCCAGCATGTTTGGAGAGAGCGTGCCCGACCCTAGTGGTGCCTTTATACGCCGCCTGAGCCGACTTAAGCACAGTCGCTGCCTGAAATCTCGACAATCCAGCGAGTGTGCCCTCAGTACTTAGATATACTGTCGCAGCTGGAACCAGAGCACCAGCTGCAATTAAAGTAGTTCCAGGTGCAACTCCGGCAGTCGAGTATTTTGTTGGTTCCTGTCCAACATCAGGCGCATTGGCGTTCTCCATGATCAGGAACGCACCCGCCCCAATCAAAAGCGTGGCGGTAAAAGCAAGCCTGCCGTCAGGGTCCGTATAAACCAAAGGGTTGTTGTTCGCATAAGCATACCGGTTAAAGCTAACCGGGTTACTCACGGAGAACCCCACCGGATCGGGACTCAGGAAACGCCCGATTCTGGGATCGTACCAGCGGGCGCCGGCATAGACCAAGCCGGTTTCCCGCTCCTCCAGATGGCCTGTGTAGCCCGGCGATACCGAGTCATCAGGAGTCTGCTCCAGGGCACCGTAAGGTCCGTAGTAGCGCTCCCAGACGGTCTCGCCATCCATGGAACGGCCCAGGATCGGGCTGCCCAGGTGGTCGGTATGGATGATGGTCTTCACTTCCTCCACGGCACCCGCGGAGCCCGCCAGGACCAGTAACAAACTGAGTAGAATGGTTCTTGCCAGCATGGTTCTTTCCCCCTTCCCTGGTTAGTTCACCGGCGCCGCGGTGCCGCCGTTCTGGTCCACGATGACCCGCTCATAGCTGATCAGACCCGAGCTAGGCGATTGGGCGCGGATGGTGATGTCCATCTCCTTGCCCGCCTCGCGCAGGACGCTGAACGGAGCGACGTATTGATATTTGTAGTCCGGCTCCGGCTCGTTGCCCGCCGGGACCTCCGTGGGCTGATTACCGTCGCTGAGCATGGTCCAGGAGCCGTAGATTTTCAGGTGTACCGTCGCTTCTCCGGCGTCGAACGCCACCCGGTTGAGGTCGTAGCCATAGGCTGAATAGGGCTCCACCGTCCAGGTGATCTCCGGAGCCTGTCCTTCCGAGCTTTCATCATCGACAATCGAGAATGTCTTCTGCGTGGTTACAGCCATACCCTCATCCGGGAGATAAGCCGTAACCTGAAGCATGGCCTCCAGCGCACCGGATACTTCAGGCATGACAATGCTTAACGGGTTGTTATCTTCTCCCTGACCGATACCGAGTTCAGGCCCCGCCAATTGCTCCCAGGTATATTCGACGGGACCGTTATAGACGGTTCCAGCGCTATTCGCATAAGTTATCGCGGTAAAGATCTGTTCATCACCGTCGGTCACGGTGGAGGGCCCCTCGACCGTCACTTCAGGCTCTATCGGTCCTACGGGAGGAGGCACCACACGGAAGCTATAGTAGGCCACGGGGCCGCCGTTGACGGATTCCGCGCGAGCAGTCACCTCGATCTCCTGCCAAGCTTCCAGAATCACGCTGAACGGCCCTCTGTATCCATATTGGAAACCTGTCTCGGGCTCGGCGCCTGAAGGCAAGGTTTCGGGCTCATTGCCGTCCTGCAGCATGCTCCAGGCGCCCAGGAACCGCATGGTCAAATCCGATGCCTGGTCGGTGTGTAATCCCCCCGAAAAGTAATCGAGGTTTTGAGTAGAGACTTTTACACTGATCGCATTGAGGAGCGACACATGAAGAAGTCTCGATTTTCCGATAGTCAGATAGTGGCGATTCTGAAGCAGCACGAAGCCGGGGTTCCGGTGGCGGAACTGTCCCGCGAACACAACGTGAGTACGGCGCTGATCTATCAGTGGCGGTCGAAGTTTGGCGGCATGGACGCGTCGCTGATGAAGCGGCTGAAGGAGCTGGAGGCGGAGAACGCCCGTCTGAAGAAGATGTATGCGGAAGAACGGCTCAAAGCGGAGCTGCGCCAGGAAGCCCTGGAGGGAAAGCTGTAAGGCCGTCTCAACGCCGGGAGATGGCCATGAAGGGCGTGGCCAAGCACGGGCTCAGTATCCGGCTGGCCTGTGTCGTGTACGACATTAGTGAAACTTGCTACCGCTACCAGGCAAAGCTCAATGGCGAAAACGCCCTGATTGCGGACTGGCTACTCAAACTCACTCAGGCCCACAAGCGCTGGGGCTTCGGGCTGTGTTTTCTGTATCTCCGTAACGTGAAGGGCTATGCCTGGAATCACAAGCGTGTGTATCGGATCTACCGGGATCTGGAGCTGAATCTGCGGATCAAGCCCCGGCGCCGGATCAAGCGAGATTATCCGGGCGAATTGGCGGTGCCGACGGCGCCGAATCAATTCTGGTCGATGGATTTCATGGGCGACCAGCTCGTCAGCGGCCAGTCGCTGAGAACGTTCAATGTGATCGACGACTACAATCGCGAAGGGCTTGGCATTGAAGTTGACCTGTCACTGCCTGCACAACGAGTGATACGTGCGCTTGACCAGATCATCGAATGGCGAGGAAAGCCCGCCGCCCTGCGCTGTGATAACGGCCCGGAATATATCTCGCAGGCGCTGGTGGAGTGGGCCAACAGGAAGCGGATTACACTGATCTACATCCAGCCAGGCAAACCGACCCAGAACGCCTACATTGAGCGGTTCAACCGAACCGCACGGCACGAATGGTTGGATCTGCATGAGTTCAGCAGTGTTGCTCACGCCCAGCTATTAGCGACCCAGTGGCTCTGGCATTACAATCACGAGCGACCGAACTCGGCTATCGGCGGCGTGCCGCCGGCCCACCTGTTACAAACCGGTTAACTCTCTACTCAAACCGGCGGTTACAAATGGGGGATTACACTGACACACAACACCTTCCCACGCCAACGCCTCATTCGCTGCTAAAGCAGCTTCCCACAGCGGCTCCGTACTCTCTTGTGGGAAGCTGACTTGGGCAGCGAATCGGCTCGCGGTTGTCCACGCGTCTTGCACTAAAAAGGGCCTTTACTCTCACACCAAAGGCGGCGTCCGCTCGGCGAACTGGCCGTTCCAGTACGGATAGTAGGGATACGGTGGTGTCACGGCGCTGGCCTTATCGAGCCGGGCGGCCTGTTCCTCCGTCATGGACCAGCCCACCGCGCCCAGGTTGTCGCGCAATTGCTGTTCGTCGCGGGCACCAATCAGTACCGAGGATACCGTGGGCCGGCGCAGCAGCCAGTTGATCGCCACCTGCGGTACGGTTTTGCCGGTTTCCTGCGCCACCGTCAGCAACGCATCCACCACGTTGTATAGCCGCTCTTCCTCCGCCGGCGGGGCGAAGCCGGCGGTTTCATGCAGACGGCTGCCCTCGGGCAAGGGCTGCCCACGGCGGATTTTGCCGGTAAGGCGCCCCCATCCCAGCGGGCTCCACACCAGCGCGCCCAGTCCCTGGTCCTGGCCCAGCGGCATCAGTTCCCACTCGTAGTCGCGACCGATCAACGAGTAATAAGTCTGGTTGGCGACGAAGCGGCTGTAGCCGTAGCGGTCCGCCGCCGCCAGGGACTTCATCAGTTGCCAGCCAGAATAATTGGAGGCGCCGATGTAACGGACCTTGCCGGAGCGCACCAGATCGTCCAAGGTCGCCATCACCTGTTCCACCGGCGTCATGGCGTCAAAGTGATGCAGTTGCAGCAGGTCGATGTAATCGGTGCCGAGCCGCCGTAACGAACTCTCCACCGCCCGCACCAGATGATGACGGGAGGCGCCCACGTCATTGGCGCCCTCTCCGCTTCGCAGGCTCACTTTTGTGGACAGAATCACCTGGTCGCGGCGGCCGGCGACGGCGGCCCCAAGCACGTCCTCGGAGGCGCCGTCCGAGTACACGTCGGCGGTGTCGAACAGGGTCACGCCGGCCTCCAGACACAGATCAACCAGCCGCCGCGCTTCGTCCACGCCGCTATTGCCCCAGGCGCTAAACAGCGGCCCTTTGCCGCCGAAGGTGCCGGCGCCGAAGCCCAGCACCGGTACTTTGAAGCCGGAGCGTCCCAGATAACGGTGTTCCATGATTGTGTCTCCTTACTCTGATGTCATTCGCCTGCAGACAGGCTCCCACAGCGGCTTCGTAGTGACGTTCGAGGAACCGGCCTCAGGCACAGTCCCCGGTTTCAAGCAGCGGCGCGCGCTGCCGTTCCCGCCGCAGCGCCCACAGCGCCAGGGCGAGGCCGGACAGCGTGACCGCCGAAGCCACCCAGGGAATGCCGGTCAAACCGGTGCCGGAGTGAATCACCGCGCCGCCGAGCCAGGCGCCCAGAGCGTTACCCAGATTGAAGGCGCCGATATTGAAGCTGGAGGCCAGACTGGCGGCGCCTTCGGCGCGGCTGAGCACCCACAGTTGCAGCGGCGCCACGGTGGCGAAACTGGCGGCGCCGAGCAGGCCGACGAACACCACCGCGGTCACCGGATGCCGCAGCGCCGGGCCGGTCATCGCCAGCACCAACGCCAATATCGTCAACGTCACGCCGATGGCGCGCGGCAGGTTACGGTCGGCCAGCCGGCCACCGGCCAGATTGCCGGCGATCATGCCCACGCCGAAGACCAGCAGAATCGAGGACACCTGCGCTTCGGAAAAGCCGGCCAGGCGGACCAACATGGGCTGGATGTAGGTAAAGACGGTAAACACGCCGGCGTAACCCAGAACGGTGGTGAGCAGCCCTAGCAACACAATGCCGCGCCCGATGACGCGGAAGCCGTCGCGGAATGATTCCCCGTTCTGCCCGCCCTGATCGGCGGGCACCAGAGCCAGGATCACCAGGGTGGCCAGCACGCCGACCCCGGTGATGGCCCAGAACGAAGTCCGCCAGCCGTACTCCACGCCCAGCCAGGCCCCGGCCGGCACGCCCAGCAGGGTGGCCACGGTGAGGCCGGTGAACATGATGGCGATGGCGCTGGCGCGCCGATGCGGCGCCACCAGGGAGGTAGCCACCACCGAGCCGACGCCAAAGAAAGTGCCATGCGCCAGGGAGGTCATCACCCGCGCCACCATCAGCACGGTGTAGTTCGGCGCCAGGGCACAGGCCAGGTTGCCGACGGTGAAGATCAGCATCAGCCCCACCAGTACCCGCTTGCGGGACAGGCCGCCGGTGGTGGCGGTCAACAAAGGCGCGCCGACGAATACGCCCAGGGCGTAGCCGGAAATCAGCAGGCCGGCGGCGACGATGCTGACGCCCAGATCGTCCGCCACCTGCTGCAGCACGCCCATAATCACGAATTCAGTGGTGCCGATGCCAAAGGCACCGATGGTCAGCGCGTACAGCGCCCAGGGTATACCGCCCTGTCGCGGGTCTTTCATGACCGTTCTCCGTTGGAATGGGATAGAGAGACGGCATGCTAGGGCTTTACCTCTTTCACAAAAACAATATAGCCTTTTATTCACTTTCAACATTTCATTGAAAATAACTCTTCAATCCTGCCTTGGACGAACCATGGAAAGACTCAGTGACATCGCGCTGTTCCTACGCGTGCTGGATCAGGGCTCGATCAGCGCCGCGGCACGTACCCTCGACCTTTCCGTGGCGGTGGCCAGCCAGCGTCTGAAGCGGTTGGAACGGGATCTGCAGGTACGTCTGCTGCACCGCACCACCCGCCGTCTCCACCCTACCCCCGAGGGCCGGCTTCTGGCGGAGCGGGGGCGGTTGCTGGTGGAAGACCTGGAAGCCCTGGCCAACGGGCTCCGGCAAAGCGCCAACGAGATCAGCGGCACCCTGCGTCTGGCGCTGCCACCGGCATTCGGGCGTCAGTATATTTCGCGGCTGCTGCCCGGTTTTTTGCAACGCTATCCGCAAGTGCGCCTGGACGTGCATCTGAGCGATGACCAGGTGGACCTGGTGGGGGAAGGGTTTGATCTCGCCATTCGTATCGGTGTACTCAAGGACTCCTCCCTGGTGGCGCGGCGGCTGGCCGACGACAAGCGGGTGCTATGCGCCTCCCCCGATTACCTGGCCCGCCACGGCGTGCCCGCCCATCCCCGGGAACTGGCCGATCATCCTTGTCTACTGCTGACCAGCCATCCGGACCGGCAGGACGTCTGGGATCTGCGCGACCCGGACGGACGGCCATGCCCGGTCAGAGTCAGCGGCCCGGTCCGCGCCAATCAGGGGGAGTTACTGACCGAAGCCGTGCTCGCCGGTCTGGGCATTGCCCAGCATTCGCTCTGGCACATCCACGAACACCTGTGCCAGGGCCGTCTCAAGGTGGTGTTGGCGGATTATCAATTGGCCGACACCGCCATCCACGCGGTGATGCCGCAACGCAAGCAAGTGCCGCCAAGGGTGCGGGCCTTCGTGGAGTTCGTATCGGAAAGTCTGGGAGAAGCGCCGTTGTGGGAACGGCTGCCGGAGGGAAGCCGGGCGTGAACGGGCACCCCGGCTCGAATCCGTCTCTGTGGGACGAGTTGCTGTAGGAGACTGCCTGCAGGCGAATCTTTCGTTCAAGAGCCCATTCGCCTGCAAGGCAAGCTCCTACAGCGGCTTCGTAGTCCCCTTCGTGGGAAGAAGCGGGCCCGGATTAACCGGCCAGTTTGGCTTTCAGTTCACGGCGACGGCGGTGCAGGACCGGCTCGGTGTAGCCGCTGGGCTGCTCGCAGCCCTTGAACACCAGATCACAGGACGCCTGGAAGGCGATGCTGTCATCGAAGTTCGGCGCCATGTCCATGTAGGTCGGGTCACCGGCGTTCTGCTTGTCCACCACCTGCGCCATGCGCTTCATGGACTCCATCACCTGTTCCTCGGTGACAATGCCATGGTGCAGCCAGTTGGCGATGTGCTGGCTGGAGATACGGCAGGTAGCGCGGTCTTCCATCAGGCCCACGTTGTTGATGTCCGGCACCTTGGAACAGCCCACGCCCTGGTCGATCCAGCGCACCACGTAGCCGAGGATGCCCTGGGCGTTGTTGTCCAGTTCCTGCTGGATTTCATTGGCGGTGAGTTCGCCTTCCAGCAACGGAATGGTGAGGATGTCGTCCAGGGAGGCGCGACCGCGGCTGGCCAGTTGTTCCTGTACCTGCTGCACGTTTACTTCATGATAATGCATCGCATGCAGGGTGGCGGCGGTGGGTGACGGCACCCAAGCGCAGTTGGCACCGGCTTTCGGGTGACCGGCCTTGGTGGCCATCATTTCCGCCATTTCGTCCGGCTTCGCCCACATGCCTTTACCGATCTGGGCCACGCCTTGCAGGCCGCATTCCAGGCCGATATCCACGTTCCAGTTTTCGTAGGCGTTGATCCAGGGCATGCCTTTCATATCGCCTTTGCGCGCCATCGGGCCCGCTTCCATGGAAGTGTGCATCTCGTCACCGGTACGGTCGAGGAAACCGGTGTTGATGAAGATCACCCGGTCCTTGGCCTGGCGGATACATTCCTTCAGGTTCACGGTGGTGCGGCGCTCTTCGTCCATGATGCCGATTTTCAGGGTGTTGGCCGGCAGGCCCAGCGCTTTTTCCACGCGCTCGAACAGTTCCACCGCGAACGCCACTTCTTCCGGACCGTGCATTTTCGGCTTCACGATGTACACGGAGCCGGTGCGGCTGTTGCGGAAATCGGCGCCGTCCTGCTTCTTCAGATCGTGGATGGCGGCCAGCACGGTGACCATGGCGTCCATGATGCCTTCCGGGATTTCCTCGCCGTTGTGCAGGATCGCCGGGTTGGTCATCAGGTGACCGACGTTGCGCACCAGCAGCAGGGAACGGCCCGGCAGCACCAGCTTGCCGCCGTCCAGCGCGGTGTATTCACGGTCCGGGTTGAGGGCGCGGGTCAGGGTGCGGCCGCCCTTGTCGAAGCTTTCCTTCAGGTCGCCTTTCATCAGGCCCGCCCAGTTGCGATACACCTCGACTTTGTCCTCGGCGTCCACCGCGGCAACGGAGTCCTCGCAGTCCTGAATGGTGGTGATGGCGGATTCCAGCAGCACGTCCTTGACGTTGGCCGGGTCCTCGGCACCGATCGGATGTTGATCGTCGATCTGGATTTCCGCATGCAGATTGTTGTGCTTCAGCAGCACGCCGCTGGGACGCTCGGCGTCGCCCAGGTAGCCGCGCAGTTGGCCTTCGTCGGCCAGACCGGATTCGCCCTCTTTCAGGCTCACCACCAGCTTGCCGTCGCGGATCGCGTAGCCGGTGCTGTCCTTGTGGGAGCCATTGGCCAGCGGGAAATAGGTGTCGAGGAAATCCCGGGCAAAGGCAATCACCTTGTCACCGCGTTTCGGATTGTAAGCGCCACCGCGCTCGGCGCCGTCTTCCTCGGAGATGGCATCGGTACCGTAGAGCGCGTCATACAGGCTGCCCCAACGGGCATTGGCGGCGTTCAGGGCGAAACGGGCGTTCTTCACCGGCACCACCAGCTGCGGCCCGGCAATGTGGGCGATCTCGTCGTCCACGTTCTGGGTGGCCACTTTGAAATCATCGCCTTCCGGCAGCAGGTAGCCCAGCTCGGTGAGGAAGCGCTTGTATTCCGGCAGGTCGATCTGCTTGCCCTTGCGCTCCAGATGCCAGCCGTCGATCTTCTGCTGGATTTCGTCACGCTTGGCCAGCAAGGCCTTGTTGCGCGGCGCCAGGTCGGCCACGATCTGTTCCAGCTGCGCCCAGAAGTGTTCCACATCCACACCGGTACCCGGCGCCACTTCGTTGACTACCAGATCATGAAGTTCAGCGGCGATTTCCAGTCCGCCCTTTTTAATGCGATCGGTCATGTGCTCCTACCTTCTGGTCGAGTCGAAAACAAGGCCCGGGCGGCGCGGTGCGCGAGGCCCAGAGGCCGGAAAGCGGCGGCATTTTACCCGAAACACCGCCATGATTCATGCCATCAACCGTTTCCGGCGTGACGCACCGGTCAGGCCGATCAATGGCCGCCGAACAAGTTGACCACATCCAGACGGTGGGCTTGCTGCCCTGCTCGCTGCACGCCGTCTTCCAGGTGTTCAAAGTCAAACAGGCGGGTGTCCGCCAGTTGGGAGGGGGCGACATTCTGAATCGCGGAAAAGATGCTCTCGATACGGCCGGGATGCTCACGATCCCAGTTGTTGAGCATTTCCTTGATGGTCTGGCGCTGCAGATTCTCCTGGGAACCGCACAGGTTACAGGGAATGATCGGAAAATCCTTGTAGCGGGCGAAGCGCACAATGTCCTTTTCCCGGCAGTAGGCCAGCGGGCGGATCACCACGTTCTTGTTGTCGTCGCTGCGCAACTTCGGCGGCATGGCTTTCATCTTGCCGCCGAAGAACATGTTCAGGAACAGGGTCTCGACGATGTCGTCACGGTGGTGGCCCAGGGCGATCTTGTTGGCGCCGATCTCCTCCGCAAACCCATACAGACTGCCCCGTCGCAGCCGTGAACAGAGCCCACAGGTGGTTTTTCCTTCCGGCACCTTTTCCTTGACGATGGAATAAGTGTCCTTCTCCAGGATGTGATAAGACACCCCTTCCTTCTCCAGGTAATCCGGCAGTACGTGCTCCGGGAAACCCGGTTGTTTCTGATCCAGATTCACCGCCACCAGCTCGAAGCTGACCGGCGCGGAAAGCTGCAGATTGCGCAAAATCTCCAGCATGGTGTAGGAATCCTTGCCGCCGGACAGACACACCATCACCTTGTCGCCGTCGGCGATCATGTTGTAATCAGCGATGGCCTTGCCCACTTCCCGCCGCAATTTCTTCTGCAGCTTGTTGAAGTGAGTGCGATGCTTGGCATCGAGACTGTCGGTGACGCTTGCCATGGCAACCTCTGAACGGGCTCTGCGGATTGGTGAGTTAAGGGGTCAGGTGACCTTGATCTTGCGGATCAGGCGGCGGTACAACGGCGGACACCATCGTTTCAGATACACGCCCATGCGCTCGCGGCCGGCGATGATAACCTGATCGCGGCCACGCTGCACGGCCTCCACCACCCGCCGGGCGCACTCCTCGGCGGCCAGGCCCTGCTCCTGGGCCGCGTCCATGGTGCCCTGGGCGGAACCGTCGCCCACCAGCGCGTTCACCGATACCTGGGTACGGATGAAACCGGGCATGACCAGAGTGACCCGGATCCCCTCATCGTACTCTTCCGCCCGCAGCGCCTCGAAAAAACCGTGCAAGGCGTGTTTGCTGGCGCTGTAGGCGGATCGCAGCGGCGTCGGCAGTTCCCCCACCAGCGAGGTCACCACCACGAAACGGCCGGCTTTGGCCGCCCGGAACACCGGCAGCACCGCCTTGGTCAGCGCCACCGCGCCGAAGTAATTCACCGCCATGATGCGCTGATCCACCGCCACGCCGGTGTCACGCACCAGCGAACGCTGGGAGATGCCGCCGTTGTGCACCACCTGATCCAGCCGCCCGAAGCGGGCCATGACCTGCTCCACCGCCGCAGACATGGCGTCGACGTCGGACAGGTCCAGCGGCAGAACCAGGTGCTGGTCGGCGTTCACCAAGGCGTCGCGAACTCGCTCTAATTCCTCCCGCCGACGGGCGGACAACACCAGCCGGGCGCCATAGCGGGCGTATTCCGCCGCCAGCGCCTCGCCGATCCCGGAGGAGGCGCCGGTAATCCAGATCACCTGATCCGCCAGGGAAGCCATCATCTCAATCCTCTTTGTTTTGAAAAGCGCTTACACGCAACACGCTGGCACGCCATCGCTACTAAAGCAGCGTCCCACAGAGGGAGTTCGAAGCCACTGTAGGAGCTTGCCCTGCAAGCGAATCTTTTGCGCCGGATGCCGAATTCGCTTGCAAGGCAAGCTCCTACAGCGGCCTTTTAATTCTGGCGCCCGACCATTTACGCATCACCGGCGTCCAGCGCCACCCGATACAGTAACGTATCCTCATAGCCGCTGGTCACCGGCCAAAGTCCGCACAGTTCCTGATCCAGTGTGGCGTCACCGGTGTCCACCAGCAATGGGCGCCCTTCCAGAGTGGCCAGTTTACCCCGGCTGGCGAGGATCTGGACGCGGTCCTTACCGAGACGGCGAATCACCGCCGGGCTGAACTGCTGATTGCCACGGCCAAACAAGTGCCCCTGACCACCGATCACGGTCAGCAGCGCCCGCGCCGGCGCTTCGCCGATACATTCCAGGATCGCTTCGGCGCCTACGTCGGCCGCCACCACCTCGCCATTGCGGATGATATCCACCCCGAGCAGGGTATTCGGCAGTCCCAGTTGTTCCATCACCACCGCCACGGTGGAACCGGAGCCAACCAGGTAATAAACGTCATCCTCCAGCGTGTCGATGACCCAGGCGGCGATTTCGGTGACCACCAGGTCCTCCACTTCGCGGCCGCCACATTTCACCTGCTGCAGGTAGCGTCCCTCTTGCGGCACCATCAGGCTGCCATAGTAACGGGCGCGAACCTCACCGTGGCGGAACGCCTCTTCGTCGATGTCACGGACCTCCGCTTCCTGCAGCGCCACCAGCCCACCATCGCGCAAGTCCGCCAGCAAGTGGCCGGCGGCTTCCGGGTTCACCGCGTACACCGCCGAATGCATTTTGCAGCCGGCCGGCACGCCCAGCACCGGGATGCGCTGCCCCACCGCGTCCACCAGATCCCGGGCGGTGCCATCACCGCCAGCGAACAACAGCAGGTCGACACCGGCCGCCACCAGAGCCGCCGCCGCCTCGCGGCTGTGTTCGGCTTCGCTGGCCCACGGCGACTGTCCCACGATCTCCGCCTGGAGACCGGCGTCCCGGCAGCTGTGTTCGCCCATGTCGCCGCCCCAGGTCAACCAGCGCAGCGGCCGCGCCGCCGGTCCCAGCGCTTGCAGGGCCCGGGTCATGCGCTCCACCGCCATCGGCCGTGCGCCCCGGCGCAGGGCCTCGGCACGGGTTTCGGCACCGTCACTGCCTTTCAGGCCGACGGCACCGCCGATGCCGGCGAACGGATTGACCAGTACCCCCACGGTTAGCGGGGATTTTTCGTCCATCGTCATAAAATCATCATATCCAACAACAAGAATGGCCGTGCCGGGGGAGATCACCCCGAACCCAAAGGTCAGCCCTCCATGGAGGGTCGGATTAACGGAGAGACTACCATGAGCCGCACTTCCCTCTCCCGCTCGCCGGGATCCGGAGATTTCAACGACGCCGCCCTGGTGGACGAACAGGGACGTGAGATTCCGATCACCGAAGCGATGATTCTCAAGGCCTGTCGAGAGCTGGAGCAGGCATGGCGCTACCCGCGCCAGGCGGATCGAAAAGCAGGCTGAGCAAGGCGCCCAGCGCCGGCGTCGCCTCTCCGCGGTGACGCCAGTGGTGCAGTTCGTGGCGCGGCGGATAGTCGCGCCGCAAGGCGTCGAACGCCCTCCCCGGGTCGATATCATCGACGCTGGCACGCAGACGTCGGTCATCATCGTCAATCCGGTACGCCCGCCTTAACAACGTCAGCAGATCACCCTCGTTCGCCACCGGGTGTTCCAGTATCGGCCGCTCCCCGGCCATCACCGGAACCCCGGCGCTTTCCCCCCGCCACAGGCGGAAGGCCTGGTGGAGCATGGCGGTGCCCAGCCACTTCCCTTCCACGCTGTAGCCGGCCACATGCGGGGAACCAAGGCGCACCCGCGTCAGCAGCCCGGCATCGATTCGTGGCTCCCCCTCCCAGACGTCCAGCAGCACCAGCGGCGCGTCGGCGTCCGTCAGTCTCTCCCGCAACGCCTGGTTGTCGATCACCGCGCCCCGGCAGGTACTGAGCAGCGTTTGCCGGGGGCCGAGACGCGACAAGCGCTCCCGGTCGAGCATATGGAAGGTGGCATCCGGCCCCTGGCGAGTCAGCGGCACGTGCAGGGTAACCAGATCCGCCGCCAGCACCGTATCCAGGTCGGTCAGCGGCACCACGGTATCGGCTCCGGCCCGTTGCAGCGGCGGATCACAGGCCAGGACCGTTACCCCAAGGGCGCTCAGCCACTGCGCCACCCGGCTGCCCACGTTCCCCAGCCCCACAATTCCCACGCTGCTGTCGCGCAAGGTCCTGCCCTGTTCCCGGCAGGCCAGCAACAGCGCCTGCAGCACATACTCCGCCACCGCCCGGGCGTTGCAACCCGGCGCATGGGCGAAGGCCACGCCCATGGCCTTGAGCGCCGCCCGGTCCACGTGATCGGTGCCGATGGTGGCGGAGCCGACGAAACGCACCGGGGTGCCCTCCAGCAGCGCCCGGTCCACCCGGGTAACGGAGCGCACCAGTAACACCTCGGTGTCGGCAAGGTCGATCCGGGTAAGGCGGCGGCCGTCCACACGGCGCACCGTCCCGAGCGCTTCAAAGGGCGCCAGCCCCGGCATGTTTTCATCAGCGACAATACGAATGGGAGTCAAAGCTCAACACCATCAACAAGGCATCATGGATCGCGCTGTCAGTAGGACAGCAAAGTCCGACAACTGCGGGTGATGGCATTGAGGTAGCCGCCACCGAACAGCACGAAGTGGTTGAGCAGATGATACAGGTTATAGAGCGTCTTGCGCTGCACCACGGCGGGATCGTGAGGGTCGATACCATAACCGCGATGACATTCTTCCGGCACCGGACCGAACAGTTCCAGCATGGCCAGATCCACTTCCCCATGGCCGTAGTACACCGCCGGATCGAACAGCACCACGGTGCCGTCGGTGAGCGTGCCCAGGTTGCCGGACCACAGATCACCGTGCACCAGTGACGGCGCCACCGTCACTTCGGAGAGCCAATCCATGGCCAGCGCCATCACCGCTTCCAGCTGGCCCGCCTCCGCCGCCGGCAGCCCGCGCTGACAGGCCCAGCGCCATTGTGGCGCCAGCCGTTGGTTGACGAAGAAAGTGGCCCAATCCGCCGACGGCGCATTATATTGGCGGCTGGCGCCGATCCAGTTATCGCGGTGATAACCGAACTGTTCACCGGGCACGGAATGCAGGCGCCGCAACAGCTCGCCCAGCTCCCGCCATTGTCCACGGGAAAGGGATTGCCCCAGTTCCAGCCATTCCAGAATCAGAGCCTGCCCGCCCGCCAGCGGGCCGAGGTAACGCCAGCCCGGCACTCTCACCACTGGCGCCAGCCGGATCAGACCGTCCTGTTCCGCCTCCAGCGGGCCGCCATCGCGCATCCATTTAAGAAAGAAGCGCTGCGCCGGGGTATGGATGATCGCGGTGAGCCCGGTACCACTCTGCCCAAGCGGTTGCAGCCGGCAGTCCCGGCCGGGCAGCGACCACAGTACTTCCAGTTCCCGGGCGGCGGTGTCGATATCGATCATGATGGTTCGGGTTGTTGGTTCGGGCAATCAATCCCCGGCGCGCCGGGGACCAGCGTCAGCGCTCCATTTGATGGATCGCCATCCGTTCGTTGCGGGCCCGTTCGGTTAATTGCCGGCGCCGGTACTCCCCCGGCGCGCAACCCTGCCAGCGGCGAAAAGCGTGGTAGAAATTGGCGATATCCGAAAAGCCCAGATCCTGGGTCAGTTGCTGCATGTCACAGCACGGTTCCACCAGTTTACGGCAGGCGTGCTCGTGCCGCACCTGGTCGCGCAAGTCGGCGAAGCGCAGCCCTTCCTGACGCAGTCGCCGCTGCAGCGTGCGGGTGGTCATGTTCAATGAGGAAGCCACCTTTTCCACCGACCAGGCGCCTTGTCCCAGCGTTTCATACAGCCGCTCACGCACCTGCAGGCTCACCGCCGCCGCCCGGGTCAGCGCGCCAAGCAGGCGATCCGCGGCACGTTCCAGACGGCGCCGGTAATCCGGATAGGCACCAGGCAGCGGCGAGGTCAACGCCGCTTCATCAAACAGCACGGCATTACAGGGCGCCTCGAAGACCAGTGGACACTGAAAGAAGGCTCGGTATTCGTTCAATTGTGGTGGCGGCGGGGCTGGATGGCGGAAGGCCGCCTCCCGTACCGGGAAACGCCCGCCGGTGAGAGAGCGGCCGATGGCGACGATGGTGGCTACCACCAGTTCGTTGTGGGTGCGGGTCTGGGTGAACGCCAGATCCGGATAATGCGGGAACACTTCCAGGGCCACGGCATCGGACTGGTGGCGCAGGGCGAATCCCAGGTACGGCACCAACAGGTCCTTGTAGCGGAACAGCAGAGCCAGTCCCTGATCCAGGGAGGCGGAAGCCGCCATCAGGTTGCCGATGATGTCCAGATTACCGTAGTGGTTGTCCCTGCCCACATGCAGGCCAAAGAGCGGATCCCGGGTTTCGGAAAAGGCGGTGCTGAGCACTGTGTCGATCTGCTCCACGCGCACATAACAGTCCGCGCGCCCGACCATGTCCGCGTCGATCCCGGCTTTCTGAAACAACGCCTGCACGTCCAGGCGGCTACGCAATGCGATCTCCATTAACGCCGGCAGATTGGATGCCGGGAACAATTTGCTCGCCATGTGGTTTCCTTACGTAGTGGCTTTCGCCTTTGTTATTTTTCATGACTGCCATCCATGGCGGTCCCCCTGCGGGCCGTCGCAAGCGACGTCAGAAATCATTCCCTATGATTTTTTGTTCACGCTAGGCAGGACGCGGCCCTCGGTCAAGTTTCCAGTGGATAATGGCCCGATTCGCCTTGGCTCTGAACTGGCCGCGATCCATCACGACAGGTAATCTTGGCGCAAACCCTGAAGAGCCTGCCATGCTGAAACGCTATTTCATCGACGACGTCACCGACACCGCCGCCTCCCGCCGTCAGGCTTTCTCCCTGTTCACCCGGGTGGACGACTGGGCCGACTGGTGTTCGGTGGTTCGCTATGCCAGATTGTTCGGCGGATGGCGACCCGGCGCCACCCTGCTGTTCGTTATCGACCTGCCCGGCCTGCCACCCGCGCCGGTGGCGGTAAAGGTACTGGAAGTGGTGGAGAACGAGCGCATCAGTTGGGGACTGTCGTTGCCGCTGGCACGGATTCAGCACCGCTTTTCCTTCATTGACGACGACGAGGGTGGCTGCCGGTTGCATCAGGAAGAATGGTCCGAGGGCGCCATGACATTGCTCACGCTCCCCTTCGGTAAACTGATTCATCGCTTTGATCGCCGTTTCGCCGCCGAATTCGCGGCGATGTTTTAGGGCCTGTTCACGCTATTTGCATCGCGCCTGTTGCGGCTAAAACGTCAACAATCCAGGCACGAGGAGAGAAGTTTGGTCATTCCAAATGAACGACGAGTAACGCAGAGTGGTGACGTTTTAGCCGCATCCCGAAGGGCTGGAGCCCTTTTTACCTCCCGCGTCGTTGTCGGTTGCTCATTTGGAATGACCAAACCGCGCGCCCTCCGCCTGGATGGAGGCAAAAAGGGCATCCAGCAGGCGGGATGCAAATAGCGTGAACAGGCCCTAGAAGGCTGTTAATAATAACCGGTCCGAGAGGTTCCATGACCCACCGACTGTTCTTGAGCTATTGCCGGGTGGTGCTGCGCCATCCGCTGTTCTGGCTGCTGATCGTGGCTTTGCTGAGCGCCACCGCCGCCTGGCAGGCACGGCACTTCAAACTGGATGCCTCGGCGGATTCTCTGGTGCTGGAGAACGACCAGGCGCTGCAGTATTACCGTGGTATCGCCAAGCGCTATGGCGGCAGCGATTTTCTGGTGGTGACCTACACCCCCAAGGATCGCCCCCTGTTTCAGCGCGACACCCTGGAGCACCTGTCACGGTTGCAGGACAGTCTGAAGAAAGTGGATCGTGTGGCTTCGGTTTACAGCATGCTGGATGTGCCGTTGCTGTTCAGCCCGCAGGTGGAATTCACCGATCTGGCCAGCGGCTACCGCACCCTGCTTGAACCGGACACCGACTTGGCCCTGGCGAAGCAGGAATTCACCAAGGAAAACCCTCTCTATCAGGATCTTCTTGTCAGCCGGGACGGCAACACCACCGCGCTGCTGCTGACGCTGGAAGATGATCAGCATTACCGCGATCTGCTGGCGCAACGTACGGAACTGCGCGAGAAGCGACGTGAAGGCACGCTCAGCGCCGAAGAAGAGGAGCGGCTGGATACGGTCTCACGGGAATTCAGCGACTACAGCAGCCAGCTGCAGGCGGAAAGCACCCAGCGTATCGAGCAGGTGCGCGGCATCATGGACCAATACCGCGATCAGGCGGGATTGTTCCTCGGCGGTGTGCCGATGATCGCCAGTGACATGGTCAGCTTCATTCGCGCCGATCTGGAAATCTTCGGCATTGGCGTTCTGGTCTTTCTGATCCTGGCCCTGTTTCTGATTTTCCGCCGCCCCCGCTGGGTGGTGGTGCCACTGGTCTGCTGTGGACTCACCGTGCTGATCGTCACCGGCTGGCTTGGGTTCATGGACTGGAAGGTCACCGTCATCAGCAGCAACTACATCTCGTTGTTGCTGATCATCACCATGTCCATCGCCATTCACCTGACCGTGCGATACCGGGAATTGCACGAGGAAAACCCTTCCGCGACCCAGGCCTGGCTGGTACGGGAAACCGCTGCTCACATGATGCGGCCCTGTGTGTACATGATCCTGACCACCATGGTCGGCTTCTCCTCCCTGGTGATCAGCGACATCCGCCCGGTGATCGACTTCGGCTGGATGATGACCATTGGTCTGGCGGTGGCGCTGGTGGTGTGTTTCCTGGCCTTCCCGGCCCTGCTGTTGCCATTGCAGCCCGGCACCGCCCCCGGCGGTAGCGACCTGACCCGCAAGTTGACACTGGGCTTCGCCACCATCACCGAAAAGAGCCGGCTGCCGCTACTGCTGACGGCGCTGTTGATCATTGCCCTGGCGGTGTGGGGGATGAGCCGCCTGACGGTGGAAAACCGCTTTATTGATTACTTCCAGAAGGACACAGAAATCCACCAGGGCATGCTGCAAATCGATCGCAAGCTGGGTGGCACCACTCCACTGGACATCATCATTGATGCACCGCCCAGACCGGAACCCAAAGCACAAAACAACCAGACCGCCTCCTCCGGGCCGGCGTCCGACGATGGTTTCGGCGCGGTGGACGAGGATCCCTTCGCCGCCGGAGACGACGGCTTCGGCACGGACGGCGCCAATCAGGCGGGCGATCCCTTCGCCGACGACCACACCGACTCATTCAGCGCCGATCCCTTCGGTGCCGACGATGGCGGCGATCCGTTCAAACAGGCTGCCGCCGGTGAGCGCCGTCTGCGCGACGCTTACTGGTATACCCCGCACCGGCTTGGCCAGTTGATTGAGATCGAGGAATATCTCAAGTCCCTGCCGGAAACCGGCAAGGTGCTGTCCATCGCCACCACTTACCAGGTGGCGGAAAAGCTCAATGGCGGCCCTCTCAGTTACATGCAGTTGATGCTGCTGGCGAGCTTCATTCCCGATGATCTGCGTTCACAGCTGGTGAATCCATACATGTCCGAGGACGGCCGCCAGGTACGCATCAGTGTGCGGGTGATCGATTCGGACAAGAATCTCAATCGCGATGACCTGCTCAAGAAGATTCGCGGCGATCTGCTGGAGAAGTTCGATCTGCAGCCCGAGCAGGTGCACCTCACCGGTGCCATGGTGCTCTATAACAACATGCTGCAAAGTCTGTTCGATTCCCAGATCAAGACCCTCGGCTATGTGTTCGTGGCGATCATGGTGATGTTGCTGATCCTGTTCCGCTCGTTGCCGGTGGCATTGATCAGCATGGTGCCGAGCCTGGTCAGCGCGGCGCTGGTACTGGGATTGATGGGCTGGATCGGTCTGCCGCTGGATTTGATGACCATCACCATTACCGCGATCACCATCGGCATCGCCGTGGACGACACCATCCACTACATACACCGGTTCCATGAGGAATTGCCGAAGGACAACGACTATGTGGCCACCATGTATCGCTGCCACGGCTCCATCGGCAAGGCGATGTACTATACCTCTCTGGTGATCATCGCCGGCTTCTCGATCCTGGCGATTTCCAACTTCAATCCCACCGTCTATTTCGGGCTGCTCACCGGCCTGGCCATGCTGGTGGCGTTGCTCAGCAACCTGACATTGTTGCCGGCCTTGCTGATCAGTGTGAAACCGAAACTGAGGGTGTGAGGACTCCTGCGCTTGCCGGTTACCTCGAAGCGGAGCCGCGTTAGGCCTTTGCGGGACCCTGTCGAACACGGACGTTCGACCGGGAGCCTACACGGACGTATTCACGGCGTTCCCGCAAAGGCCTAACGTGGCTCCGCTGTCCCTGCTGGGGCCCCCGGTTTTCCCTGAACCACGATAAGCCTTTCCTGGCGTCAGACGTCCCGACGTTCATCCACTGGCACCCGGGGCACTCCCGGTACCGGGTCCTGGTGAATGATTACCTCGGCGTTGGGGAACGCCTTGCGGATGTCCAGACGAATGCGCTCGCCAAGGGCGTGGGCATCAAGCAATGACATGGTTTGGTCCATGTCCACATGCAGTTGAATAAACAAAGTGCGACCTGAAAGACGGGTACGCAGATCATGGAACCCCAGCGCGTCGGTATGGGCTCCGACGATGGCGCCAATACGATCACGGGTATCCCCTTCCACCTCCCGGTCCAGCAACAGCTGGCTGGCCTCCCAGCCGATATGCCAGGCGGAACGCAGAACGAACACCGCGATCAGCATCGCCACGATGCCATCCGCTTCCGGGAAACCGAACCCGGCGATCACCAGTGTGGCGATAATGCCCAGGTTCACCGCCAGATCGGAGAAGTAATGCAGGCTGTCCGCCTGGATCGCGGTGGAGCCGGTACGGCGGATCACGTGGCGCTGAAAAATCACCAGGGCGCCGGTCAGGACAATGGAAAACACCATCACGCCAATGCCCAGACCCGTGGCTTCCAGCGGTTGCGGATCCAGCATTTTGAGGATTGCTTCCCGCCCCAGAAACACCGCCGAGCCCGCCACCAGTACCGCCTGGCCCAGCCCGGCCAGCGCCTCCGCCTTGCCGTGCCCGAAACGGTGCTCCTTATCCGGCGGTACCAGCGAATAGCGAATGGCGGCGAAGTTGACCAGCGAGGCCAGCGAGTCCATCGCCGAATCCACCAGCGAGGCCAATAGGCTCACCGAGCCGGTGGCGCTCCAGGCCAGCGCCTTGACCACGATCAGCACCATGGCCACGGCCACTGAAGCAGAGGCGGCAAGAAGCAGTAAACGATGGGAAGTGTGGGAATGATCGGTCATGGTTTCTTCGGTAACAGAGGAAGCGGGTCCACCGGCTGTCCGTCCCGGCGGATCTCAAAATGCAATTGGGTGCGGAAGGTGCCACTGGACCCCATGGTGGCGATCTTTTGACCGGATTTCACCTGCTCCCCCTCCTTCACCAGTAAGTTATCGTTGTGAGCATAGGCGCTCAGCCAACGATCATTATGTTTGATGATCAGCAACTTGCCGTAGCCGGTCAGCCCCACCCCTTTATACACCACCGTCCCGTCCGCCGCGGCCACCACCGACGCGCCGCGACGCCCGGCGATGGCGATACCGCGAGGGCCGCTGCCAGCGGAGGAAAAGCGCTGCACCAGCTCTCCATCCGCCGGCCAGCGCCAACGCACGTTGCTGACCACTTTCGGGGCCGCTGGAGGGGCCGGTTTAGCCACCGGTTTGACGACCGGCTTCGCCGCCGGTTTGCTGCTTGAGGCGGTACTGCGTGGACGGTTTTTTGGTGCCGGCGCGGCGCGGGAGGAAAAACGGATCACTTGTCCGGGGTAGATGGTGTAAGGCGCCTTGATGCCATTGGCGCGCGCCAGTGACTTGTAGTCCCAGCCGTAGCGCCAGGCGATCGAATACAGGGTCTCGCCGCGAGCCACCTTATGGCTGCCGGAAGTCACCGGCTGGGAGCGGGATGACTTGCCGTACAGGTCAACCACCGGCGGCGGATTGCTTACCGCGCACCCGCCCAACAGCAGTGCCATAGCCATACAGAAGCTGAATATACGGACCCAAACGCGCAAGAACAGGCTCTCAGTCGGTGGTCTCCTTGGCGACATTATGCACAGGTGCGGCCAGGGAAAGTAGCCAGACCACGGCCATTCCCAATAAAGCAGCAAGCACCGCGATAAGAATTTGCGTCCCTTCGCCGGTGGCCTGCGCGTATTGATTGGGCGTCAGCCAGCGCTCTCCGAGGCCACTTTCGGCACCGAGGCGCCAGGGCCAGAGTTTGACCAGCGAACCGGCCATGAAGCCGCCAAGCAGCGCCATTACTGTGTCGTGGTAACGGCCCAACAGCCACTTCAGCAAATGCACGAAGCTCAACAACCCCACCGCGCAGCCCCCCGCGAAAGCGGCAAGCAAAGACCACTGGCCGTCACGCACCGCCTGCAGAACCGGCTCATAAAGCCCGAGTAAAAGAAGGATAAAACTGCCGGAAATGCCCGGCAGGATCATCGCGCAGATGGCCACGGCACCGCCCAGGAAAAACACCAGCGGGCCGGTGCCAGCGCCGTGCAGTCCCGGCGCCAGAGAAATCGCCACCGCCGCCAGAGTGCCGGTCAGGAAGGCGGCCCATTGAGGGGGGCCTCTTCGTACCAGCGGCTTGAGAATCATCGGAATACTGGCGGCGATCAAACCGGAGAAAAACGCCCACACTGGCACCGGATGGTGTTCCAGAAACCAGGTGATCAAGCGTGCCAGCAAGGCAATGCTGGTAAGGATGCCCGCCAGCAGGGAAAACAGGAACGTGAAGTTGCCGGCGCGCCAGAAGGCGGCAAACCCCTGCCGTCGCCAGATCGTGAGCAGACCGGGACGAACCCCGCCCAGAGTGGCGATCAACTCCTCATAGATACCGGTGATCAGCGCCAGGGTGCCACCGGAAACGCCGGGCACCACGTCGGCCGCGCCCATGGCGATCCCCCGGCAGTAAATGCCGGGGCGAAACAAAGCGGTCATTGCACGCCTCTCTGAAAGGGCACGAAGCGCACCGGGTCCAACGCCCGCGACACCAACTCGTTACCATGCCGGTCCACCACGGTCAGCCGTTGTTGGCGATCCCCCACCGGCATCACCAGACGGCCACCCTCGGCCAGCTGAGCAAGCAGTTCCTCGGGAATATCCGGGCGGGCGCAGGTCACCAGGATGCCATCGAACGGTGCCGCCGAGGACCAGCCGAAGCCGCCGTCGGCATGACGCAGCTGCACCCGATTGGCCAGTCCCAGCTCACGCAGCCGCAGCCGGGCGGCATCCTGCAAAGGGCGGATCCGCTCCACCGAACAAACCTGGCGGGCGAAGGCGGCCAGTATCGCGGTCTGATAACCGCAGCCGGTGCCCACCTCCAGCACCTTCTCCGGAATCGCCTGCTCGATCAGCAGTTCGGTCATGCGCGCCACCACCCAGGGCTGGGAAATGGTCTGCCCGTGGCCGATGGGCAGGGCGGTATCGTCGTAGGCCTGATGGGACAGCGCTTCGTCCACGAACAAATGCCGTGGCGTGGCGCGAATGGCTTCCAGTACCCGTTCATCGGTGATCCCCGATTCCCTCAGCCGGCTGATCAGCCGTTCCCGGGTACGCGCGGACGTCATGCCAATCCCACTTCGTCGGTCTGTCATGTTGCTAAAATCCCAATGGGGCCAGACGCCCCCCTGATATCAAAGCCTTTCCCGCGAGCGCCGTTCCGGCCCGCGAGTCTCCAGCAACTCCGCCAGCACGGTGGTGGCGAAGGCCCCGGCCGGCAGGTGGAAAGATAAATGCAGGGTATCGTCCCTGCTGTCCCAGTCGAGGCCGGACACCGGCAGGCGGGTGGCGCGGCGGGCCGCGTCGACGCCCTGCCCCGCCAATCCCTCGATGACCGCGGCCCAGGGGGCCAGCACGGTCTGTTCCAATACTTGGCAAGCGCCCGATGATGCCATGCCCCCGGCGCCGGGCAAAGGCCCGGTGGGATGAACTTCCCCGGCACTCAAGCGGGTTTCGGCGTCCGGTTCATCGGCGGCGGCGAATAATCCACGGCTGCCGTCCGGTTGCAAAAGGTCGCCGTCCAGCAGCCGGTCCCAGCAGCCACCACGCACCCGCTCCGCCAGCACCGCATTGAACAGCCCCGAGCGCACCGCCGACAGCCACAGGCCGCGCAGGGTGCGTTTGCGAGGTGCCTCGCCCTCCCCGCTCAGCCACGCCAGTCCGCGCTGCCAGTTACTGTCGTCACGGCCAAAGCGCTGCTCACCGAAGTAGTTGGGCACGCCCAGGCGGGCGATCAGCGCCAGACGCTCCGCCAGCGCCGCCGGATCCGCCTGGACCTGACGCAGACACAGTTGGAAAGCATTGGCGCGATGGGTACCGCGATTCAACTTGCGCCGGTGGCGGCGAGCCTGCAACAGCCTCAACCCCGGCGGACAGTCCAGGTCAGGGTCCGGTTTGCCGGGTAGATGGAGACTGAACCACTGGCGGGTAATGGCCCGGCGGTCCTTAAGCCCGCTGTAGCCCACCGAGAGACGATGAATGCCGGCCTGCCGGGCCAGCCACAACGCCACGTCCTCGGTATTCCAATCGGTTTTCTCGATCTCCAGCCAGAGGTGCTCGCCCTCTCCTTCCGGCGTCACTGTCATGATCTCGTCGACGCGAAAGTCAGCGAACTGCTCCCGCATCAGGGAACGCCCCAGCGGCGCGCCATGAGCCGGCGGCCGCGCCGGGGCGCCGACGGTGTTCAAAACGGCGCCATTCAACTCAGTCTCGTTCAAGCAACACCACCGCCTGCACCGCGATACCTTCGCCCCGTCCGGTGAAGCCCAGCCGTTCCGTGGTGGTGGCTTTCACCGACACCGCGTCCAGCGCCAGCCCCATCAGGTCGGCGATACGTTCACGCATGGCCTGCACATGGGGAGCGATCTTCGGCTGCTGGCAGATGATGGTCAGATCCAGATTCAGCGGCCGCCAGCCTCGCCCGGTGACATCCTTGAGCACCGCTTTCAGCAAGACGGCGGAGTCCGCGCCTTTCCAGCGCGGATCGGTGTCCGGAAAATAATGGCCGATGTCACCCAGCGCCAGGGCGCCGAGCAGCGCATCGCTGAGAGCGTGCAGCGCCACGTCGCCGTCGGAGTGAGCTTTCAGGCCACGCTCATGGGGAATGCGAATACCGCCGAGGACAACGTGATCGCCGTCATCACTGAAGGCGTGAACGTCGAAACCCTGACCAATACGCAGGCTCATGATGACTCCTCCTGGCCGGAGTCCAGTCCCTGGCGGCGCAGATAAAAGCGCGCCAGCGGCAGATCTTCCGGTACCGTGATCTTGATGTTGTCGGCGTTTCCGGCCACCAGCCTGGGCCGCCAGCCACGCGCTTCCATGGCCGACGCTTCGTCGGTGATGGCGTCACCCGGCACCGCCAGCGCCTCGGCCAGGGCCGCGGCCGGGAACAGTTGCGGGGTCAGGGCCCGCCAGATCAGATTGCGATCCACTGTGGCATCGATGCATTGGCCAGGGCCCGCCCGCTTGATGGTATCCACCACCGGGCAGGCCAGGATTCCGCCCTGCTCTCCGACGCCGTCGATCAGCTTCTGGATATCCGACAGACGCACCAAAGGGCGCGCCATGTCATGCACCAGCGCCCAGGCATCCGGCGCCTGCTCCAGCACCGCCTGGAGCCCGGCGCGCACCGATTCGGCGCGACTGGCGCCACCGGTGACGGTGCGGATACGCGGATGATCATGGAGTGATAATCTTGACCACCAGGGGTCGCCCTCGGCCACCGCCACCACCACACCGGACAAAGGCGCGAACGCCAGCAGCCGCTGCAGGGTATGTTCCGCCAGGGTGCGCCCTTCCAGTGTCAGATATTGTTTGGGCAGGCTGGCGCCCATACGCGCGCCGACACCGGCGGCGGGCACCACCGCGTACAAAGGAAAAGGCTTAACGCTTGTCGTCACGGGGTGTGTCCGGTTCCAGGATCAGGAAGAAGGTCTCGCCATCACGGATCATGCCCAGATCCTTGCGTGCCAGCTCTTCCACCGCATCGCTGCCTTCCTTGAGATCACGGACGTCCGCCGCCATCAGGCGATTCCGTTCGCTAAGCGTCTGGTTTTGTTCGGAGAGCGCCTGAACCTCCTTTTTCAGGGTCGCCACATGGCGCAGGCTGCCCTCCCCGAACCACAGGCGCGCCTGCAGTACCACCAGCAGCAAAGCCAGAACGGCGAGCATGACCTGGCGGGCCGGGGACAGTTTCATGGGCAATCCTCATCACGGGCGGCCGCCGGCCGCCCGTCACTCCTCACAGGAATTTGAACTCTTTGCGGCCTTTGTAGGCGGCACGGCCCAATTCCTCTTCGATACGGATCAGACGATTGTATTTGGCCACCCGGTCGGAGCGGCACAGGGAACCGGTTTTGATCTGGCCGGCGGCGGTGGCCACCGCCAGGTCGGCGATGGTGGTGTCGGCGGTTTCACCGCTGCGGTGGGAAATCACCGCGGTGTAACCGGCGTCCTTGGCCATCTTGATGGCGTCCAGAGTTTCCGACAGGGAACCGATCTGATTGAACTTGATCAGGATGGAATTGGCCACGTTCTGGTCAATCCCCTGCTTGAGGATCTTGGTATTGGTGACGAACAGATCGTCCCCCACCAATTGCACCCGGCTACCCAGGGTCTGGGTCAGGATCTTCCAGCCGTCCCAGTCGGATTCATCCATGCCGTCCTCGATGGAAATGATCGGGTAACGGTCACACAGCTCGGCCAGATAATCACTGAAACCGGCCGCGTCCATACTGCGTCCTTCACCGGCGAGCACATACTGGCCGTCCTTGTAGAACTCGCTGGAGGCGCAATCCAGGGCCAGGGTGATGTCGTCACCGGCCTTGTAACCGGCCAGATCGATGGCCTTCATGATCGCTTCCAGGGCCGCTTCGTTACTGGGCAAGTCCGGAGCGAAACCGCCCTCGTCACCCACCGCCGTGCTCAGGCCCTGCTTTTTCAATACGCTCTTGAGGGCGTGGAACACCTCGGCGCCGTAGCGGATGGCCTCGGCCACGGTGGGAGCGCCCACCGGCTGGATCATGAATTCCTGAATGTCGACGTTGTTATCGGCGTGCTCACCACCGTTGATGATGTTCATCATCGGCACCGGCAGGGAGTACTCGTTGTCGTCGTCCTGTAGATCGGAGATGTATTCGTACAACGGTTTTTGCTGGAATTGCGCCGCGGCCTTGGCGGTCGCCAGGGACACCGCCAGGATCGCGTTGGCGCCGAGACGGCCTTTATTGTCGGTGCCGTCGGAGTCGATCATCAACTGATCCAGCTCACGTTGGGCGACGGCATCGCGGCCCACCAGCAGTTCGCGGATCTCGGAATTGACGTTGCCCACCGCCCGGGTCACGCCCTTGCCCAGATAGCGGTCTTTGTCACCGTCACGCAGTTCCAGTGCTTCGCGGGAGCCGGTGGAGGCACCACTGGGAGCGCAGGCACTGCCGCTCGCGCCGGATTCGAGAATCACATCGGCTTCAATAGTGGGGTTGCCGCGGGAATCCAGAATTTCGCGGGCCTTGATGTCGACGATCTTGGACATGGGAGAGTTACTCCAGAATTTCAATTCAGTCGTTGTCGAAGGCGGGGAATGCCTTGACCGTATTATCCAGGGTTTGCAACTGCGCCAGGAATGGCTCCAGGCGATCCAGACGCAGGGCGCAGGGGCCATCACATTTGGCGTTGTCCGGGTCGGGATGGGCTTCCAGGAACAGGCCGGCGATGCCCTGACTGATACCGGCACGGGCCAGTTCCGCCACCTGGGCGCGGCGGCCACCGGCGGAGTCGCTGCGGGCACCGGGCATTTGCAGGGCATGGGTGACATCGAAGAACACCGGATAACCGAAGGCCTTCATGATGCCGAAGCCGAGCATGTCCACCACCAGGTTGTTGTACCCGAAGCTGGAGCCCCGCTCACAGAGGATCAGCTGGTCGTTACCGGCTTCCTCGCACTTGTGCAGAATATGGCGCATCTCTTGGGGCGCCAGAAACTGGGGCTTCTTGATGTTGATGATGGCATCGGTTTTTGCCATCGCCACCACCAGATCGGTCTGCCGGGCGAGAAACGCCGGCAATTGAATGATGTCCGCCACTTCCGCCACCGGTGCCGCCTGATAAGGCTCGTGCACATCGGTGATCACCGGGCACTGGAAGGTCCGTTTGATCTCCTCGAAGATCTTCAGCCCCTCATCCATGCCCGGCCCGCGAAAGGAATGCAGGGAGGAGCGGTTGGCCTTGTCGAAGCTGGCCTTGAACACCCAGGGGATCCCCAGCTTTTCGGTGACACGGGCGTAATGCTCCGCCACCTGCAGGGCCAGGTCCCGGGATTCCAGCACGTTCATACCGCCGAACAAGGCCATCGGGGCGTCATTGGCGAAGCGCAGACCGTCAAGCTGGATGGTTATCTGGCTGCTCACGGATTAACTCTCCTTGTGGGCCAGCGCCGCTTCCACGTATCCCTTGAACAGACCATGGCCGTCGCGGGGCGTGGAGGTGAATTCCGGGTGGAACTGGCAGGCCACGAACCACGGGTGGTCCGGCACTTCGATCACTTCCACCAGTTCGCCGTCGTGGGAGCGGCCGGCAATGCGCAGACCGGCGCCTTCCAATTGCGGCAGATAGTTGTTGTTGACCTCGTAGCGGTGCCGGTGACGTTCAACGATATGAGAACGGCCGTAGCACCGGGCCGCCACGGAATCCTCTTCCAGCACGCATTCCTGGCCACCCAGACGCATGGTACCACCGAGGTCGGAGGTTTCCGAACGCAGCTCCTTGCTGCCATCCTCGCGCGTCCACTCTGTAATCAGCGCCACCACCGGTTGCGGGGTATCCGGTCTCAGTTCGGTGGAATGGGCGTCTTTCAGGCCGGCTACATGGCGGGCGTATTCGATCAGCGCCAACTGCATGCCCAGGCAAATGCCCAGATAGGGCACCTTGTTTTCCCGGGCGTAGCGGATCGCCGCGATCTTGCCCTCGGTGCCCCGGTCGCCGAAACCGCCGGGCACCAGAATGGCGTCCACCGACGCCAGCTCACCAGTGCCGTTACGCTCGATGTCCTCGGCGTCGATATAGCGGATGTTGACGCGCGCATGGGTGGCGATGCCGGCGTGCATCAGCGCTTCGTTGAGCGACTTGTAGGCGTCCGCCAGCTCCACGTACTTGCCCACCATGCCGATGGTGACTTCGTGCTGGGGATGCAATTGGGCCTCCACCACCCGGTCCCACTCGGACAGGTCCGGCTGCGGCAGATCAAGGCCGAATTTTTCCACCACGATGGCATCCAGCCCCTGCTCGTGCATGCCACGCGGAACCTGGTAAATGCTCTTGCAGTCCGGCGAGGAGATCACCGCGCGGGCTTCCACATTGGTGAACAGCGCGATCTTCTCACGGGCGCTCTGCGGAATCGGGTTATCGGCACGGCATACCAGAATGTCCGGCTGCAGGCCGATGGAACGCAGCTCCTTCACCGAATGCTGGGTCGGCTTGGTTTTGATCTCGCCAGCGGTGGCGATGTACGGCACCAGCGTCAGATGCACCAGCAAGGAACGGCTGGAACCCAGTTCCACACGCATCTGCCGCACCGCTTCCAGGAATGGCAACGATTCGATGTCGCCGGCGGTACCGCCGATCTCCACGATGGCCACGTCGGCGTCACCAGCCCCTTCCTGGATCTTCAGTTTGATTTCGTCGGTGATGTGCGGGATCACCTGCACGGTGGCCCCCAGGTACTCGCCGCGGCGCTCCTTGTCCAGCACGTCCTGGTAGACGCGGCCGGTGGTAAAGCTGTTGCGGCGGCTGAGCCGGGTACGGATGAAGCGCTCGTAGTGCCCCAGGTCCAGGTCGGTTTCGGCGCCGTCCTCGGTGACGAACACCTCCCCGTGCTGATAGGGGCTCATGGTGCCTGGGTCCACGTTGATGTAGGGGTCCATCTTGATCAGAGTGACCTTCAGACCACGGGCCTCGAGCAACGAGGCCAGGGACGCCGAGGTGATCCCCTTGCCCAGGGAAGACACCACACCGCCAGTGACAAAAATATAACGTGCCATGCACCCACCAGAATCAGTCATGGATTGAACGTGCCCAAGCCGTCCCGACAACTTCATATTCATCGACCGTGCCACTGATCTTTCCACAACCTGCCCCAGGCCCCAAGCCCCGGAGGTGAGAAAGCGCCAACGAAACACCAAAAAAATACCTTTGCTCACCGCGGTGGGCAAAGGTGTGTTCTGTTTCGGCTTGGAACGGACGTACCGCCGGGTCTCGGTATTCCTGAAATATCAGGGAGTTGGGCTACGTCAGGATGGGACGAAATAGTAACAGAACGGCTGCCGCCAGGGAACCACTGTCGCAGCGTGAAAACGGGTAAAAACGTAAAAGGCGGCAAGGGCGCAAACGGCTTCGTGGCCCGCGCCCGTCTACCAGCGTAACTGCCACGGCCGGCAGCGGCGCCGGTCCACGCCATCGGCGACGCCGATCATCGGCACCGACACCAATTGACCCTCCTGATACAGCAACGGCCATTGGCGGCGACGCCAGGGCGGCACCCCGGCCACGCGCCACAGCTCCGAGACCTGCTGATGCTGACCATGACGGCGCAAACGCTCACCGCCGGCGAAAGGCCGCAGTTGCACATCACCGGGAGGTACCCACAGGGTCACCTCGCCTTCTCCCGGAAGCAGACGCCAGAGGCCGGGATCCGGGGGCTCATGACCTTGGCGCCAGTCCAGAGGTCCGCTGAGCGGCCGCAGGTCACGGTCGTGGAGCAGATAGAGATCACCGCGATAGCGGCGCAGGGTGTGGCCGGCCCACGTCACACTGGCCTCCCGGTCCGCCGGCGCCCGCAGCAGGCCGTGGATCTGCCCGGTGACGGCCAGGGACGGCGGCGGCGCCCCCGCCTGGTCCAGCCACCAACGCAGCACATTATCCTGGCGTTCACGGCTCAGCGCCGCCAGCCCCTCCAGGGGCAGCCGATCCCTTGCCGCCGCCAACGCCCGCGCATCCTCGGCGGCCCTTTCGTCCAGCAAGGCAGCGGCGTCGGCCATCACTCCGGCGGTGCGAGCCAGGATCGCGGGGGCGCCCGGCCAGGTGGCGGCCAGGCGGGGCAGGATCTCATGACGCAGCCGGTTCCGGCGCAGACTGATATCAGCGTTACTGGGATCCTCCACCCACTCCAAACCCCGGCGGCGAGCCTCGCGCTCCAGCTGCACCCGCCCGAATGCCAGTAGCGGCCGCCACAGGGGCAACCCATTCAGCCAGGAGTGCTCGGACATGGCCGCCAGCCCTTGTACGCCGGCGCCACGCAGCAGGTTCAGCAGCACGGTCTCGGCCTGGTCGTCGCGATGGTGGGCGGTGATCACGGTGGCGCCGGCGGCCCGTTCGGTCAGCGCCTGGTAGCGGGCGGCGCGGGCGCCGGCTTCCAGGTTCACGTCGGCGGGCACACTGACCCGGATTTCCTCGAACGGCACGCCCAGTGCCTCGGCCCGGGTCCGGCAGAATGCCGCCCAGTCCTCTGACCGTGCCTGCAATTGGTGATTGACGTGCAGTGCCCGCAGGCGGCGACCGAGACCGGCCTCCACCAGCAGGTGCAGCAACAGGGAGGAATCAAGGCCGCCGCTGAACGCCAGCAGCAGAGGCCCGGGCGGGGCCTGGGCCGCCGACACGCGGGGGACGGCGGCGTCGGACATCACTCATCCACGGGGTCGCTGACGAAGTTGCCGTAGCTCATCAGGCGCTCGTAGCGACGCTGAATCAGTTCCGGCTGCTCCAAAGCGTCGAGGCTGTTGAGCGCGGCGGTCAGGGAGCGGCGCACGGCGTCGGCGGCCTGGTCGTAGTCGCGGTGGGCACCACCCAGCGGCTCCTGCACCACTTCATCGACGATACCCAGTTCGTGCAGGCGATTGGCGGTCAGGCCCATCGCTTCCGCCGCTTCCGGCGCCTTTTCGGCGCTGCGCCAGAGGATCGAGGCGCAACCTTCCGGGGAAATGGTCGAATAGGTGCTGTACTGGAGCATCTGCAAGTGGTCGCAGACGCCCAGGGCCAGCGCGCCGCCAGAGCCGCCTTCGCCGATCACGGTGGCGATGATCGGAACTTTCAATTGGGACATCACCCGCAGGTTACGGGCGATCGCCTCGGATTGCCCACGCTCTTCCGCGTCGATGCCGGGGAAAGCGCCAGGGGTGTCAATGAAAGTGAAAATCGGCATCCGGAACCGCTCAGCCAGCTCCATCAGGCGCAACGCCTTGCGGTAGCCTTCCGGATTGGGCATGCCGAAGTTACGGCGTACCTTTTCCTTCACTTCCCGGCCCTTCTGGTGGCCGATCACCATGATCGGCCGGTCGTCCAGCCGGGTGATGCCGCCAACGATGGCCGGATCATCAGCAAAGCTGCGATCGCCATGCAGTTCGTCAAAGTCGCCGAAAATGCGCTTGACGTAATCCAGCGTGTAGGGACGCTTGGGATGCCGGGAAAGCTGCGAGATCTGCCAGGAGGTCAGCTTGCTGAAGATATTCTCGGTAAGCGCGATCCCCTTCTCCTGCAGCTTGGCGATCTCGTCGGAGATACTGACCTCGCTGCCGGTGCCTACGAGTCGCAGTTCCTCGATTTTGGCTTCCAGTTCCGCAATAGGTTGTTCAAATTCGAGGAAATTCGGATTCATGTGCTACCCCTTGTCACAGTGCGCTCAAGTGTAGCCGCAATACAATGACAGCGTCGAGATACCCGGCTGGGCGTAAAGTTGCAAGTTGTTACCGGACGCCACTCCAAGCCTGCTCGCCGGCTTTTGCGCGTCCGGTGGTCCGGCGTCGAGCCGTCAGTATTCCAGCTGCACCGACGTCTCGCCAAAGCGGTTGCGCAGCTCATCCACCAGGGCTTCGTGGGGGCTGATTTTCCACTCGTCGCCAAGCGACATGGCCACATCCGCTTCCTTGTGAGCGAGCCGCAGCGTCACCGGGATCGCCCCGCCCCGGTAAGGCGCCAGCAGCCGGTCCAGGGTGTCCGGCAGTTGCTGCTCCACCGGTACCGACACGCACAAGCGGCGGGCGAACACCTCACGGGCCTGGCGCATGTCCATGACCTCGTCGGCCACCAGGTTGAAACCGCCAGAGTAATCGTCGTTGCGGACCCCGCCGCGCACCACCAGCAGGATATCCTTCTGTATACGTTCGCCGAACTGGGCAAAGGTCTTGCCGAACACCGATACTTCCAGCCGTCCGGTCTTGTCGTCGAGGGTGACGAAGGCCATGCGCTCGCCGCTGCGCTTGCTGCGGGTAATGCGCAGTGCCACCACCAGTCCGGCCACGGTGGCGGCCTCGCCCTTGGCGGTGGGTTGCAGGGCATTGAAGCGGGCGCTGACGAATTGCCGCACCTCGTGCTCGAACTGGTCGATGGGGTGACCGGTCAGAAACAGGCCCAGGGTATCGCGCTCGCCGTTGAGACGCAGTTCGTCATTCCACTCGCGGGCCGGCTTCCATTCCACCACTGGTGTTTCGGCGGTCTGCATGGAGCCAAACAAATCCATCATGCCGGCTTCTTCGTTGCGGGCATCCTGTTCCGCCGCGGCGATGGCATCCGGCAGGGTCGCCAGCAGCGTGGCGCGATCACGGAAATGACGGTTCGGCCCGAGCTTGTCCAGCGCTCCGGCACGCACCAGGGCTTCCAGGGAGCGGCGATTGATCTTCTTCAGGTCGATACGGCGGCAGAAGTCGAACAGATCGTCGAATCCATCGCTGTCGCCGCGGGCACTGACGATGGCGTCGATGGGGCCTTCGCCGAGCCCTTTGATCGCCCCCAACCCGTAGACGATGTCGCCATCGGGATTGACGGTGAAACGATAGCCACAGGAATTGACGTCCGGCGGCAGCACCTTGAGGCCCATGGAGTGACATTCATCAATGAAGGTCACCACCTTGTCGGTGTTCTGCATATCGGCGGAGATCACCGCCGCCATGAACTCCGCCGGGTAATGGGCCTTGAGCCAGGCAGTCTGATACGCCACCAGGGCATAAGCGGCGGAGTGGGATTTGTTGAAGCCGTAACCGGCGAACTTCTCCACCAGGTCGAAGATCTTCATCGCCAGATCCGGATCCACGCCCTTCTCTTTCGCGCCGCTTTCGAAGATCGCCCGTTGCTTGGCCATCTCCTCCGGCTTTTTCTTACCCATGGCACGGCGCAACATATCCGCGCCACCAAGGGTATAGCCGGCCAGGACCTGGGCGATCTGCATCACCTGCTCCTGATAGAGGATCACCCCGTAGGTGGGCTTGAGGATCGGTTCCAGCCATTCATGCTGGTATTGCGGATCCGGGTAGGCCAGCGGCTCACGGCCATGCTTCCGGTTGATGAAGTTGTCCACCATGCCGGATTCCAGTGGACCAGGGCGATACAGCGCCACCAGGGCGATGATGTCCTCGAACACGTCGGGCTTGAGCTTCTTGATCAGCTCCTTCATGCCCTGACTTTCAAGCTGGAACACGGCGGTGGTGTCACCGCGCTTGAGCAGATCGAAACTGGGCGCGTCGTCCAGGGGGATCCGCTCGATCTCCAGCGGCCCTTCCCCTTCCCTCTGGCGGCGCACGTTCACCGCCTTCATCGCCCAGTCGATGATGGTCAGGGTTTTCAGGCCGAGGAAGTCGAACTTCACCAGCCCGGCTTGCTCGACGTCGTCCTTGTCGTACTGGGTGACCAGGTTTTCACCGTGCTCGTCGCAGTGCAACGGCGCGAAATCGGTGAGTTTGCCCGGCGCGATCACCACGCCGCCGGCGTGTTTGCCCACGTTCCGGGTCAGGCCCTCCAGTTTGAAGGCCATCTCCATGATTTCATTGACCGCTTCCTTGTCCGGGTTGCCGTCGTCCTCGAGGAAATCCCGCAGCGTCTCTTCCTGCTCCAGTGCCTTGGACAGAGTCATCCCCGGAGTGCCGGGAATCATCTTCGAGAGCCGGTCGGCCATGCCGTAGGGCTTGCCCTGCACGCGCGCCACGTCCCGCACCACCGCCTTCGCCGCCATGGTGCCGAAGGTGATGATCTGGCTGACCGCGTCACGGCCGTATTTGTCGGCCACGTAATTGATCACACGGTCGCGTTTTTCCATGCAGAAATCGACGTCGAAGTCGGGCATGGATACCCGTTCCGGATTGAGGAACCGCTCGAACAGCAGGTCGTAGGCGATCGGGTCGAGGTCGGTGATCTTCAGTGCGTAGGCCACCAGGGAGCCGGCGCCGGAGCCCCGCCCGGGTCCCACCGGCACCTGATGTTCCTTACCCCACTGGATAAAGTCCGCCACGATCAGGAAGTAACCGGGGAAGCCCATCTGATTAATGATGTCCAGCTCGAACTTGAGGCGGTCGTCGTAGACTTTGCGGCGCTCGGCGTAGTCCGGCGCCTGCGAATCGAGAATCTTGGCCAGCCGCTCCTCGAGCCCGTCCCGGGACACTTTCTCGAAATACTGTTCGATGGTCATGCCTTCCGGCACCGGGAAATCCGGCAGGAAGTTCTTGCCCAGGCGAATGTCGAGGGTACAGCGGCGGGCAATCTCGACGCTGTTTTGCAGCGCCTCCGGCAGATCGGAAAACAGCTCCGCCATTTCCTCCGCGCTTTTCAGGTACTGCTCTTCGGAATATTTTCGTGGCCGGCGCGGATCATCCAGGGTGTTGCCGTCATGAATGCAGACCCGCGCCTCGTGGGCTTCGAAATCCTCGCGTTTGAGGAAACGCACGTCATTGCTGGCCACCACCGGGATGTCCAGCTCCGCCGCCAACGCCACGCTGGCGTGCAGGCAGTCCTCGTCACCGGGGCGCTGGGTGCGTTGCACTTCCAGGTAGTAACGGTCGCCAAACACGGTTTTGTATTCCGAGGCCCGCTCCCGCGCCAGATCGGTCTTCTCCGCCAGCAGTAATTTGCCCACGTCACCAAAACGGGCGCCGGACAGCACGATCAGCCCCTCGTTGAGTTCCAGCAGCCACTCGCGCCGGATCAGTGCCCGTTCACGCACCTGATTGGTCTGCCAGGCGCGGCTGATCAACAGGGTCAGATTGCGGTAGCCCTGTTCGCTCTGCACCAGACAGGTGATATAGCTGGGCTCGTCTTCGGGATCGTCCGCCTGCACCCAGAGGTCGGCGCCCATCACCGGTTTGATGCCGGCATTCTGGGCATTGGAGTAGAACTTGATCAGTGCGAACAGGTTGTTCTCATCGGTGACCGCCACCGCCGGCATGCCCTGGGCAGCGCAAGTCTTGACCAGTTCTTTCACCCGCACCACCCCATCCACCAGGGAGTAGTCGGTATGCAATCGCAAATGGACGAAACGAGGTTCGCTCACGAAAAAAGCTCCTTGATTCCCGCCACGGCTGCGGCGGGTCAGTTCGATTCGATCAGGGCCGCTACCGGGCCGAAGGAACGGCGATGTTCGGGCAAGGGACCGAGCCGGCGCAGCGCTTCCAGGTGCACCGCGGTGGGATAGCCCTTGTGGCGATCGAAGCCGTAATCGGGATGCTGCTGGTGCAACGCCACCATTTCCGCGTCCCGCGCCACTTTGGCGAGAATCGACGCGGCCGCGATTGCCGGCACCCGGCCGTCCCCTTTCACCACCGCTTCCGCCGGGCAAGCGAAGGACGGGGTCCGGTTACCGTCCACCAACACCGCTTCCACGTCAATGGGCAGCGCCTCCACCGCCCGGACCATGGCCAGGTGAGTGGCGTGATAGATGTTCAATTGATCCACTTCCGCCGCCTCGGCGCGGCCCAGGGCCCAGCCTCGGGCCCGTTCGCGAATCAATTCCGCCAACCGCTCGCGGCGTTTGGCGGTGAGTTTCTTGGAATCCGCCAGCCCTTCTATGGGCCTTGCCGGGTCCAGCACCACCGCGGCGGTCACCACCGCCCCCACCAGCGGACCACGGCCCACCTCGTCAACGCCGGCCAACACCATGCCCGGTTGCCAGGCAAAGGCGCTGGGCACGAACGGTTCGTTCAGATCATACTCAGGAAAGGGATGATTCATCGCGGCCTCTCCAACAGGCCGGCGACGGCCTCGGCGGCCTTGACGCTGGCGCCGCCACGCAAGGCCTCATGCACCCGGGTGAAATCCTCCCGCAACGTGGCCACCCGCCGCGGTTCATGCAACCAGCGATTCACTTCCCGCGCCGCCGCCTCGCCGCTCAACTGATCCTGAATCAGCTCCGGCACCATGGCTTTCCGGCAGAGCAGATTGGGCAAGGCAACGAACTCGCTCTTCACCAGCCGTGAAACGATGGCATAGGTCACCGCGCCCACCCGGTAGCCCACCACCATGGGTTTTTTCAGCAGCAAGCCTTCCAGGGTGGCGGTGCCGGAAGCCATCAGCACCACATCAGCGGCCGCCATCACCGTGCGGCTGTGCCCATCCACCACCGTCACTGGCAACGCCGGTGCCGCCCCCAGCGCCAGTTCGATCTGCTCGCGGCGGGCCCGGTTGGCGGCGGGAATAACAAAACGCAGCGCCGGATTGTCCCGTTGCAGGCGCACCATGGCGTCGAGGAACGGCGGCATCAGTTGCGATACCTCTCCGCCGCGACTGCCCGGCAGCACCGCCAGCCACTGGCTGTCCCTGGCCAGGCCCAGCTCATCGCGGGCGGCGGCGGTGTCCACATCCAGTTCGATCATGTCCGCCAGCGGGTGGCCGACGAAAGCCACCGGCACACCATGCTCCTCATAGAACAGCGCCTCGAACGGGAACAGCGTCAACATCAGGTCCACGTCCCGGCGGATCCCCTTGACCCGCCCCTGCCGCCAGGCCCACACCGACGGGCTGACGTAATGAACGGTGCGCAGACCGGCGGCGTGGGCGCGTTTGGCCACACCCAGGGTAAAATCCGGGGAATCGATGGTGATCACCACCGCCGGGCGCTTTTCCAGCAAGGCGTCCACCAACTGGCGGCGCAGACGGAACAGTTCCGGCAGGTGCGCAAGAACCTCGGTGATGCCCATCACCGACAGTTTTTCCATCGGAAACAGGGTTTCAAAACCAGCGGCGATCATGCGTTCGCCACCAACACCGAAGAAACGGGCATCCGGGTAACGCGCCCGCAAGGCCTCGATCAGGCCGGCGCCGAGAATATCGCCGGAAGCCTCGCCGGCCACCAGGGCGATCAGCGGCGCGTCCATATCAGCGAGTGATGCCCCGGGTGGAATCACGCAGGGAGTCCACGAACAGCTTCAGCTTATCGCACTGCCCGGCTTCCGGATCCAGCTCCGCCAGCGCCTGCTCCAGGGTCATGCCCTGGCGGTAGACCATCTTGAAGGCCTTGCGCAGACGGTTGATGACTTCGCTGTCCCATCCGCGCCGGCGCATGCCCTCGAAGTTCATGCTGCGGGCCGAGGAAGGATTGCCGCCGACCATGACGTAGGCGGGGACATCCTTGACGATCAGACTGCAGCCGGCGGACATGGCGTAGGAACCAATGTGGCAGAACTGGTGAATACCGGTCATGCCGCCGAGAATCACGTTGTCGCCGATGTGCACGTGGCCGGCGATGCCGGTGGCATTGGCGAAAATATTATCGTTGCCGATCATGCAATCATGGGCCACATGCACCGTGGCCATCAGCAGATTGTTGTTGCCGATGCGGGTCAGCCCCTGATCCTGCACGGTGCCGCGGTGAATGGTGACGTGCTCGCGAATCACGTTACCGTCACCGACCTCCAGACGGGTGGGTTCCCCTTGATATTTCTTGTCCTGGCAGTCCTCGCCCACCGAAGCGAACTGAAAAATGCGGTTATTGGCGCCGATGCGGGTCGGCCCCTTGATCACCACATGGGGGCCGATAACAGTGCCGGCACCGATGGTGACGTCAGGCCCGATCACGGAGTACGGCCCGACTTCGACGTCCGCCGCCAGGTCCGCTTTGGGATCGATAATGGCTGTGGGATGAATCATAGGTATGCGTGTCCACCCTGGGCTGGTGTGTCGTTCCGAATGGTGCAATCGCCGCAAGTATAGCCAAGAGCCTGTTTACGATCTATTCGCCACCGCGTTGCCGCTGTAAAAGCCGCCAGAGGGCGTTGGGGACTGCAGGCTCTGGTGGTTCCAAAGTCAAAGGCCACAGCGTCCTCTGGCGGCTTTTACAGCGCAACCCGAAGGGCCGGGTCCCTTTTGCCGCCAGACCGCGATTACGCTTGTTTATGTAGAATGACTACATCGCACAATCGAAATCACGCCCTGACGACAAAATGAACTCCGGCGCGGCGGTGAATAGATCGTAAACAGGCTCTAAGAGGCCAAGGGGCGGCGATGGCCGTGACGCCCGCCCGAGCGGGCGTGAATCAGACTTTCTGTTCCGCCACCAGCATGTCGGCGGAGGCCACCAGTTGGCCCTCCACTTCCGCGCGGCAGGTGAACTTGAGGATGCTGCGGCGCAGCATCAGCCACTCGGCATGCAGCGTCAAACGATCACCGGGCACGACCTGACGCTTGAAACGGGCATTGTCCACGCCCACCAGCAGGTAGATGTAACCATCCGCCGGGCGCTTGTTCTCGGTGACGAACCCGAGGATCCCGGCGGCCTGAGCCATCGCTTCGATGATCAGCACGCCGGGCATGATCGGTTCCTGCGGGAAATGGCCGTTGAAGAAGGGCTCGTTGATCGTGACGTTCTTGTACGCCTCGATGCGCTTGCCCGGCTCCACGTTCACCACCCGGTCCACCAGCAAAAACGGATAGCGGTGGGGCAAGTATTCCCGCACCTCGTTAATGTCCATCATGATATGTATTCCGAAAGCAAAAACCCCCTGTCGGGGGCGTGACATCCGATCGTCGCTGGGCCTTACGCGGCCTGGGATTCAGTCTTCGCTGCTCCCGCCCCGCGCCTTTTCCAGACGACGAACCCGCCGGGACAACTCGTCCAAGTGGCGAAAACGCGCCACATTACGGCGGTAACGGTCCTGTTTGTCCACCGGCAGCGCCGACCCGTAAGTGCCCGGCTCCGTGATCGAACGGGACACCAGGGACATGCCGAGAATCTGCACCTGGTCACAGATTTCCAGGTGACCCGAGATTCCCACCGCGCCGCCGATCATGCAGTAGCTGCCGATACGGCTGCTGCCGGCGATACCGACCTTGCCGGCCAGAGCGGAATGATCGCCGATCACCACGTTGTGGGCCACCTGAATCTGATTATCCAGGATCACCCCATTGCCGATCACGGTGTCCTCGATGGCCCCGCGATCAATAGTGGTGCCGGCGCCGATCTCCACGTCCGCGCCGATACGCACACCGCCCACCTGCGCCACCTTGGTCCAGCCCGCGCCGTTGAAGGCAAAGCCGAACCCGTCCGCGCCAATCACGGTATGGGAGTGAATGGTAGTCCGCGGCCCGATGGTAACACCATGATAAATTGTAACATTCGGCCAGATGCGCCCTTGCTCGCCGATGCGCGTACCGGCTCCGATGACGGAATTGGCCATCACCACGGTGCCTTCACCCAGCACCACATCAGCGTCGATCACCACATTCGGCCCCAGCGATACCGACTCCGGCACCGTCGCTGAAGGATCCACCACCGCGCTCGGATGGATCCCGGCGGGCACCGGAGGCGCGGTATCAAAGAAATGGCTGGCTTTGGCGAACGCCAGGTACGGATCCTTCACCACCAGAGCGGGTACCGGGCAATGCTCCCGTTGATCCGCGCTCAGCAGTACCGCGCCGGCGCTGGTGTTCTCCAGGAAGGCACGATAGCGCGGATTGGCCAGAAAAGTGAGCTGGTGTGGACCGGCGGCACCAATGGTGCCGAGGCCACTGACCTCGACGTCCGCCGGACCATGCAGTTCCGCCTCCAGCTCCCGGGCGAGAAATTCCAGAGTAACCGTCATCGATTATTTCATGCGATTGAGTTGCTGGGTGACGTCCTTGGTGATGTCCGGCTCATCGCCTTTCAGGTACACCACCGCCTGGCCATTGAGGACCATGTCCAGATTACGCTTCTTGGCCACCGCTTCCACCGCTTCACGCAGCTTCGGCTCCATCACGTCCAGGATTTCCTGCTGGCCGCGCCCCAGTTTCTTTTGCGCGGACTGACGCAGGTTCTGCACTTCGATCATCTTTTGCTGTCCCTGGGTCTGCAAACGCTGGCGTTCGTCCTCGCCCATGGTCATGCCTTCCTTGTCGAGGCGGTTGCGCAAGCCTTCCACTTCCTTGCCCAACTGCTCCAGCCGCGCCTGGTCGCCCTGCAATGACGATTCCAGTTTGCTGTAACGAGTCTTGAACTCGTCGGCCTCCTGCAAGGCACCGATCGGATCCACCACGCCAATGCGCATGTCCGCGCTGGCCAGCACCGGCAACAGCATCAGCACAACAAGCAAGCTCTTCTTCATAAACCGCTCCTAACAGGTCCCTTCCCTATAACAACAAAGGCCCGGCATCGCCGGGCCAGCCTCTATCCGATCGCTATCAGAACGTTTGCCCCAGAGAGAACTGGAACACTTCGGTATCGTCGCCGGACTCGTTGTTGATCGCCTTGGCCAGGTTGAAGCTGAGCGGACCGATGGCGGTGAGCCAGCTCAGGCCGATCCCCACCGATGCCCGCAGATCCTGGACGGCGAAATCAGCGTCGATATCATCCCGTTTAGTCTCGAAAATATTACCCGCGTCGGCGAACAGGAAAGTCCGCACGCTGCGCGATTCCGCCGCGAACGGCGTCGGGAAGATCAATTCCACGCTGAGTTCGGTCAGCAGGTTACCCCCGATCGGATCGGGATCCGGGTCCGTTTCACCGCGTTGCGCATAATACAACGCATCGGACCGGGGACCCAGGGAGCGGGACTCATAGCCCCGGACCGAGCCGATACCACCGCCGTAGAACGCTTCGAAGAACGGCAGCACTTCGTTATCGCCATAGCCATCCCCGTAGGCGACGCTACTGCGGGTACGCAGGGTCCAGCGGTTAGTGATGGGGAAATACTTCTCGCCGTCCCAGCTCAGTTTATAGAACAGGTAGTCGGAGCCCGGCACCGCCACTTCCAGATTCAAAGTGCTGGCCCAGCCACGGTCCGGCAGCACGCCCCGGTTAAGGGTGCTGGTGCGCAAGGTGGCGTTGGTCTTGATCTCGTCGAAGGTGCGGCCTTCTTCTTCCATGAAGCGGGCGATGTCCACGGCGATGAATTCGCCGTCGGAAATCTTGGTGCGCTCCAGACCACCGCCGAAGCTCAGACGGGTGTATTCGGAAATCGGGTAGCCGAAGGTCACCGAGCCGCCGGCGCGGTCCGCGGCATAGGAGGAGACCCGGGCCTCATCGAAATCAATCTTGGAGTAGTACAGGCTGAAGCCCCGGCTGACGCCGTCCAGGGTGTAGTACGGGTTGTAGTGAGAGAAGCTGTAAGCGTCCCGGATATCGCTGCGGCTGAGCGCGAAGGACACCCGGTTACCGGTACCGCGGAAGTTGTTCTGACTGATGTTGGCGCCGAACACCACACCGGAGGCGTCGGAATAACCGACATTGGCGCCGATGGAACCGGACGGCTGCTCCTCCACTTTGTAGTTCACATCCACCAGATCATCGGAACCGGGCACCGGATCGGTGTCCGCCTGCACCGCGCTGAAGTAACCGAGACGCTCCAGACGCTGACGGGACAAGTCGATCAGCGCGGTATTGGCCGGCGCCTGCTCGAACTGGCGCATTTCCCGGCGCATCACTTCGTCGGCGGTTTTCTGGTTGCCGCTGTAGTTGATGCGGCGAACGTAAACCTTGCGGCCCGGCTCCACGTAAAACACCACGTCAACGGTGTTGTCGTCGTCGTTGGTCGCCTGATCGATGCCCCGCACCTCGGCGAAGGTGTAGCCTTCGTTACCCAGGCGGCGTTTGATCAGATCACTGGTGTAGGTCACCTGCTGCTGGCTGAAGACCTGGCCCTTGTCCAGCACCACCAGAGAGCGCAGCTGCTCCTCGTCCACCACCAGATCACCGGCCAGTTTGATGCTGTTGACGGTGTACTGCTCGCCTTCGTTGACGTTGATGGTGAGCGCCACCTTCTCCCGGTCCGGGGTCACCGCCACCTGGGTGGACTCGATGGAGAAGTTGATGTAGCCACGATCCAGATAGTACGACCGCAATTGCTCCAGATCACCGGCCAGCCGTTCGCGACTGTATTTGTCATCGCCCTTGATGAACGACCAGAAGTGCGACGGCCGCAGATTGAAGACCTTGAGCAGCTCATCGTCATCAAACACGGTGTTGCCAACGATGTTGATGTCGTTGATGCGCGCCGATTTGCCTTCGTAGATGTCGATCTTCAGCGCCACCCGGTTCCGCGGCAGCGGCGTTACTTCGGTGCTGATGTCCGCGCCATAGCGGCCCTGGGCCACGTACTGCCGCTCCAGCTCGCCGGAAATGGCCTCCAGGGTGGATCGCTGGAACACTTCGCCCTCCGCCAGACCGGCTTCGGTCAGCCCCTTGCGCAGGGCGTCCTCCTCGATCGACTTGTTACCGGACAGCTCGATACGGGCAATGCTCGGCCGCTCGGAGACCATCACCACCAGATCGTCGCCGTCGCGCCCCAGTTGCACATCCTCGTAATTGCCGGTGGCGAACAGGGCTTGCACCGACTGCACCACGCTTTGCCGGGTCACGGTGTCACCGGGCTGAATGGGCAAGGTGGCGTATACCCGCTCGACGGGGATGCGTTGCAGCCCCTCCACGCGAATATCCCTTACTTGAAACGGCACGGCTTCCTGGGCTTGTACCAGCGCGGGGCTCAGGGCCCCCAGAGTCAGCAGTACCCCGCCGAACAGGGTTTGGGTCGTTTCCCGGTATCTCATGAAAACTGTCGCACCAGATCGTTGTAGATGGCCAACAACATGAAACTCATCACCAGCGTCAGCCCCACCCCTTGAGCGGTGGTCAGGAACCGCTCGGGCAGGCTGCGCCCGCGAATCATTTCGATGATGCCGAAAAGAATCCAACCGCCGTCCAACATCGGCACCGGCAGCAGGTTGATAATGCCCAGGGTGATACTGAGGTAGGCCAGCAGCATCAGGAAGCTGAGAATTCCCACCTCCGCGCTCTGCCCGGCCACCTGGGCAATGGTCACCGGCCCACCGAGACTATCCAGTGGCAAGTGACCGGTAAACAATTTGGCGATGCTCGCCCACACCACGCCGGCCTGCTCGGCCAGGCGGCCGCCGGCGGCGTCCAGCGCCGACAACGGATTATAGCGCTGTTCGACGATACCACCGGGCAGCACTCCGAGCTGACCGACCACGCGATCTTCCACCGTCACCGGCTCCGGATGCAATGTCAGGGAATGCTCACGGCCATCACGCAGCACGGTGGCCGGCAGAGCCTGCCCCGGGCTTTCCTGCAGCTTCTGCCGCCAGGCGCTCCAGCCCGGCACCGGCTGACCGTCGGTGGTCAGCACCTGATCGCCGCTCCGCACGCCGGAGCGCTGGGCTCCGCTGTCCTCCGCGATCTCGCCGATCACCACCGCCGGGCTCAGACCCAGCACCGGCAATGGCGACTGCTCCGGATCCTGGGACCAAGCGCTGATATCCAGTTGCCGGGTGCGCTCCTGGCCCTGGCTGTCCCGCACTTGCACCGGCACCGGCTCGGCATCACCCAGGTACAGCACCAGCCGCCCCATCACATCCTGCCAGGTTCGCACCTCACGGCCGCCAATACTGAGCATGCGATCGCCGGGTTCGAAGCCCGCCGCCGCCGCCGGAGAGTCCGCCGTCGGGTTGCCCACCACTGGCGCATAGCCGCGTTCGCCGGCGGTCATCATCAACAGCCAGTAGATCAGGAAGGCGAGAATGAAATTGAATATGGGACCGGCGGCGTAGACGATCACGCGCTGCCAGGCGGGTTTGCCGGAGAACTCTTCTTCCAGGGTGGCGTCGTCCGGAATCTCGCCGTCCCGGCGGTCCAGCGGCCTGACGAAGCCGCCCAGGGGTATCGCGCTGATCACCCAGTCGGTGCCACGGCGATCGGTAAAACGGCACAGGCGCGGGCCGAAGCCGACGGAAAACGTCAAAACCCGCACGCCAAAGGCGCGCATGGCAAGAAAATGTCCCCATTCATGGAAGGCAACGATGACCAGAATGGTGACGATGAAAGCCAGAACCGTCAGCATTGATTGACCTCTGTGCAAGCCATCAGCGGCGGTACTACTGTCTGACCATCGCGTTTCACACCTTCTCCTTCATCGGCCCAAAGCCTGTACGTGTTGCCGGGCCAGCTCCCGCGCGCGGGCGTCCAGGTCCATCACTTCATCCACATCGTCACAGCAACCGCCGGGCAAGGCTTCCAGAGTGTTCGCCACCACGCTACCGATATGCTGGAAACCCAGCCCGCCGTCAAGAAAAGCGGCCACCGCCACTTCATTGGCGGCGTTGAGCACGGCGGTGGCGGCGCCGCCCGCCTGCATCGCCTGCCGGGCCAGGGCCAGGCAGGGAAAGGCCTGCTCATCCGGCGGCAGGAAACGCAGCTCGGCAAGCGTGGCGAAATCCAGCGACGGCGCGCCGGAGGCGATCCGCTGCGGCCACGCCAGGGCGCAGGCGATCGGCGTGCGCATGTCTGGTGTGCCCATTTGCGCCAGCACCGAGCCGTCCAGGTATTCGACCATGGAATGCACCACGCTTTGCGGGTGAATCACCACGTCCACCCGTTCGGGCGGCATATCGAACAACCAGCAGGCCTCGATGAATTCCAGGCCCTTGTTCATCAACGTGGCCGAATCCACGGAAATCTTCGGTCCCATGTCCCAATTGGGATGACGCACCGCCTGTTCCGGCGTCACCGACGCCAGTTGCTCGGCGGACCAGCCAAGAAACGGGCCGCCGGACGCGGTCAGCAGCACTCTTCGCACACCCTGGTCCACACCGCCCCGGGGCAGGCACTGGAAGATGGCGTTGTGCTCGGAATCCACCGGTAACAGCGTGGCGCCATGGCGCTTCACCGCCTCCATGAAGAGCGCGCCGGTCACCACCAGGGTTTCCTTGTTCGCCAGCAGGATTTTCTTGCCGGCGCCGACCGCCGCCAGGGTCGGACGCACACCGGCGGCGCCGACGATGGCGGCGACCACCGTGTCCACATCGTCCAGCCCGGCGAGAGCACACACACCCTGGTGCCCGGCCAGCACTTCGGTGTCAGACCCTGCCGCCTTGAGATGGTTCCGAAGCTCGCCGGCGGCCTGTTCGTCCGCCAGAGCGGCGTAACGCGGGCGCCAGCGCAGACATTGTTCCGCCAGCTCACGCCAGCGATGGCCCGCCGTCAGCGCCACCACTTCATAGCGCTCCGGATGCAGGGCCAGCACCTCCAGAGTCTGGCAGCCAATGCTGCCAGTGGCACCGAGGACGGTAATACGCTCCTTCACAGCACGCCTCCTGGCAGGGAGAACCAGTTAAGGCCGGCCAGCGCCACCGGCAGGGCGGCGGTGACACTGTCGATACGGTCCAGCATACCGCCGTGGCCCGGCAATACCGAGCCGCTGTCCTTGATACCGCGCTCGCGCTTGACCATGCTTTCGAACAGGTCACCCAGCACCGAGGCCAGTACGGTCATCAACGCGACGATCAATAGCGCCGGCAAGGTCGCCCGCAGCCAGCCGGTGGCGTATACCAGAGCCACCACGGCCAGTGCCAGCAGAGCGCCGCCGACCAGCCCCTCCACCGTCTTGCCGGGACTGACCAGCGGTGCCAGCTTATGCCGGCCAAAGGCCCGGCCGGCGAAATAGGCGCCGGTATCGGCCGCCCACACCCACACCAGAATGAACAGCAGCGCCCAGGGGCCGGCCAGGCCCAGCGCGCCATGATCCTGCAGCTCCACCACCGCGGCCCAGGACGGTATCAGCAGCAACCAGCCCACCACCACCATGACCGGCGTCCGGAACCACAGCCGGGCGTTACCCGGATAGCCGAGCACCATCACCAGCGCCAGCAACCACCACAGCGGCAGTGCGTTCAGCACCCAGGCCGGGCGGCAGATTTCGACCGCCACCATCAGCAGCGCCAGGGACAGGCACCATAGCAGGCGGGCGCCCTGCCCCGGGCCACGCATCATGCCGGACCACTCCCAGCCACCGACGACGAAGAACACACCGGCAATCACCGCGAACGGCACCCGGCCGAGGCCAAAGACCGCGCCCAGCACGATCGGCAACAGAATCAGAGCGGTGATCACCCTCTGTTTCAGCATGAAGAGTCTCCATCGAGGCGACTGACTTCCTCACCGGAGCGCCCGAAGCGGCGCTGCCGGGAGGCGTAATCCGCCAGCGCCCGATCCAGCGCCTGGCCGTCAAAATCCGGCCACAGGGTTGGGGTGAAATAGAATTCACTGTAGGCGGCCTGCCACAACAGGAAGTTGCTCAGGCGTTGCTCGCCACCGGTACGGATCAGCAGATCCGGCGGCGGCAGATCGGCCAGACTGACGTGACGGCCCAGCTCGGCATCGGTGATCTGCTCCACCGCCAGCTCACCGTCACGCACCTGTTGCGCCACACGGCGGGCGGCCTGAGTCAGATCCCATTGGCCACCATAATTAACGGCGATGGCCAGGGTCATGCCGTCATTATTGGCGGTCAGTTGCTCGGCCTCGGCCATACCCCGGCGCAAGCCGTCATTGAAAGCGGAGCGCTCGCCGATGAAGCGCAAGCGGATGCCGTTTTCGTGCAATTCGGCGACCCTGGCCCCGAGGGCGTGAACGAACAGCGCCAGCAGATGCTGCACCTCGTCCTCCGGCCGGCGCCAGTTTTCTGAACTGAACGCGAACAGCGTCACTACTTCGATGCCACGACGGGCGGCACGGCGAATCACTTCCCGTACCGTGGCTTCACCGGCCCGATGGCCTTCGACGCCGGGCAAATCGCGCTGGCGGGCCCAACGGTTGTTGCCGTCCATGATGATGGCGACGTGGCGCGGCAAAGCCCCGGCGTGGGAATCCAGGTCCGGCGCCGAGGAAACCGGTCGGGTTTCTTCCATCAAGAACCTCCGGGTTGTCGTCCTTGCTTCTCTTGTTCACCAGGCAACGAACGGGCCTGATCCGTTTCGCCGTCCCGTACCACCCGAAACAACGCAGGCGCCGGTAATTGCCGGCGCCCGCTCTGGCCGCTTCAGGATCCCGGGATCCTCAAACGGTCATCAACTCTTCTTCCTTGATCTTGAGCATCTTCTCCACCTCACCGACCATGCGGTCGGTAAGCTGCTGGATTTGCTCTTCGCCGCGACGGGCTTCGTCCTCGGAGATTTCCTTCTCCTTAAGCAAATCCTTGAAATCACCATTGGCGTCACGGCGGATGTTGCGGATCGCCACTTTGGCATGCTCGGCCTCGCCGCGCACCACCTTCACCAGATCGCGGCGGGTTTCCTCGGTCAGCGGAGGCAGCGGCAAACGAATCACGGTGCCGGCGGTGGAGGGATTCAGGCCCAGATCGGAAGCCAGGATGGCTTTTTCCACATCCGGCACCAGGCTCTTGTCGAACGGCGACACCAGCAAGGTACGCCCCTCCTCCACGCTGATGTTGGCCAACTGGCTCAACGGCGTGTCCGAGCCGTAGTAGGACACGTGGACAGTGTCCAGCAGACTGGGATGAGCGCGACCGGTGCGCACTTTCTTCAGAGCCACGTCCAGAGACTCCAGGCTCTTTTTCATGCGTGATTCCGCGTCTTTCTTGATGTCCTCGATCACCTTTCGATTCCTCGCCTGTTCTTCACTGGGCTGCGCCGCCGATCATGCGGTCTCGGAGCCCGCTTCCTGTACTTCGGACGCCACCAGGGTGCCTTCGCTGCCCCCCAGCATCAGATTCAGCAACGCGCCCTGCTTGTTCATGTTGAATACACGCAACGGCATGTCGTGGTCACGACACAGGCAAATGGCGGTCAGGTCCATCACGCCGAGTTTGCTGTCCAGCACCTGATCGAAGGTCAGGCGGTCATATTTGCGTGCTTCGGGGTTCTTCACCGGATCGTCGTCGTAGACCCCGTCCACCTTGGTGGCCTTGAGCACCACGTCGGCGCTGATTTCAATACCGCGCAGACAGGCGGCGGAATCCGTGGTGAAGAACGGGTTGCCAGTGCCGGCACAGAAGATCACCACTTCGCCGTTTTTCAGATAGCGGATGGCGTGCCGGTGATCATAATGCTCCACGATGCCGCTCATGGGAATGGCCGACATCAGCCGGGTGCGGATGTTGGAGCGCTCCAGCGCATCGCGCATTGCCAGGCCGTTCATTACCGTGGCCAGCATCCCCATGTGATCGCCCGCCACCCGGTCCAGACCGGCTGTTTGCAGGGCGGCGCCGCGAAACAGGTTACCGCCACCGATAACGATGCCCACCTGTACACCAATTCCCACCAACTGACCAATCTCCAGGGATAAGGTGTCCAGTACCCGGGGATCGATACCGAATCCCTCGTCGCCCGCCAACGCCTCACCGCTCAGCTTGAGAAGGATGCGGTTATAGCGCGGTGAACGCTCCTTGCTCTTGGCCATATCATGCTCTCCGCCACTCATGGAATACCCGCCATTTGCTAATCGTTCGGTCCGTGCGCCTGAAATGGCCCGGCCCGCGAGCGTACCGCGGCCACAGGACTCTCGACACACTACCCGCCGCACGCGAGGATGCAACTGTTTAATCGCGCCGGCGGAGATTCGCTCACATGCTTTCCACGCCGTCTCCGCGATGCCCGCGAAAAACATCACCCGCCCTCTCGGACAGAGCAGTCATCGGCGTCAAAGCCATCGGGTGCGCCGGTTGGCACCCGGTTTCAATAATCGATTCTTAAAAAAACGCCTTGCTGGGGAGCCCAACAAGGCGTTTTGGTGGCGCGGCGGCGTAAATATGCAGACTTTACGGCCGCCACCCCGGCACGCCATGCGGCGCGCAATTTAGCGTTTCGCCTGAGCCATGACTTCAGCAGCGAAATCCACCTCTTCCTTCTCGATGCCTTCGCCCACCACCAGGCGCTCGAAAGCCACCACCTCGGCACCGGCACCTTTCACCAGGTTGCCAACGGAGGTGTTGGGATCCTTCACGAAGGGCTGATCCAGCAGGCTCACTTCCTTGAGGAATTTGTTGATGCGGCCGCCAACCATTTTCTCGACGATTTCCGCGGGCTTGCCTTCCATATCCGGCTGAGCACGGATGATTTCACGCTCTTTGTCCAGAGTCTCGGCGGGCACCTGGTCGGACTTGACCACCATCGGCGCCACCGCGGCCACGTGCATGGCCACGTCCTTACCCAGCTCGGTATCGCCACCGGACAGGGAAACCAGCACGCCGATTTTGCCGCCGTGCACATAGGAAGCGACCACGCCGCCTTCCACGTTCAGAGCGACGGCACGACGCACCTGAATGTTCTCACCAATTTTCTGCACCAGTGCCTGACGCGCTTCTTCCACGGAGGCGCCATCTTCCAGCTTCAGTTCGGCGATCTCGGCGGCGTCGGTGGCACCGGCCTGCAGAGCGGCCTGAGCCACTTTGTTGGCGAAGCCAAGGAAGTTCTCGTCGCGGGCAACGAAGTCGGTTTCGGAGTTGATCTCGACCATCAGCGCACGGGAATTATCGTCGCTGGTGGCCACGACCACGGCGCCTTCGGCGGCGGTACGACCGGCTTTCTTGGCGGCTTTCGCCTGGCCGGATTTGCGCAGGTCATCAATGGCTTTTTCGATGTCCGCATCCGCTTCCACCAGCGCCTTTTTGCATTCCATCATGCCCAGGCCGGTGCGCTCACGAAGCTCTTTCACCATTGCAGCAGTTACAGCAGCCATGCTTACCTCTTGAATCTTTTAACAGGGTGTTGAATCAGGTGGCACGGGCCGGGATATCCCCGGCCCGACGCGAATCAACCCTCGGCCTGGTCGGCTTCCGAGTCTTCCACTACCTCGACGAATTCACTCTCGCCGCCGGCACCACTGTTTTTCGCGTATTCCTTGCCTTCCAGGATCGCGTCGGCGGCGGCCTGGACATAAAGCTGAATAGCGCGAATGGCGTCATCGTTGCCCGGGATGACGTAGTCGATGTCATCCGGGTCGGAGTTGGTGTCCACCACCGCCACCACCGGAATACCCAGTTTGCGGGCTTCCTGAACGGCGATATCTTCGTGATCCACGTCGATCACGAACAGCGCGTCCGGCAAACCGCCCATCTCCTTGATACCACCGATGGAGCGTTCCAGCTTGTCCATCTCGCGGCGGCGCATCAGGGCTTCTTTCTTGGTCAGCTTGTCCAGGGTGCCGTCCTCGCTCTGCGCTTCCAGATCACGCAGGCGTTTGATGGACTGGCGGATGGTCTTCCAGTTGGTCAGCATGCCGCCGAGCCAACGGTGATCCACATAAGGCATGCCGCAACGAGTGGCTTCCTCGCGAATCGCCTTCTGGGCGGCGCGCTTGGTGCCAACGAACAGCACTTTGTTGTTGCTGGCGGCCAGTTTGTTCAGGAAGCCAATGGCTTCGTTGAACAGCGGCAGGGTGGATTCCAGGTTAACGATATGAATCTTGTTGCGGGCACCAAAGATGAACGGCTTCATCTTCGGGTTCCAGTAACGGGTTTGGTGGCCGAAGTGCACGCCGGCCTTCAGCATATCGCGCATGGTTACGCTAGACATAATGTAAACTCCAAGGGTTAGGCCTCCACGTCCCCTCATGACCCAACCTCCGGTCTCCCCTTCCCTAATAAATAGAGAGGAAGCGCCTGGAAGCACCCCGAGCCATGTGTCGGAACGTGTGTGTCGTTGTTTACCCGGCCGGAGCCCCCATTTCCCGGTATTGGGAAGGGTTGCCCGGTCCAAGGCTCCACTCCTCAGCGCCGAACGGTTACAATGCGGCACCGCCGACGAGTGAGAAAGCGGGCGCTTTATACCACGACCGCCCCCATCGAGGCAACGGAAAAGACCCGGCCGCTACCCGACCGGGTCCGTCCAAGTCTCTGAAAACACGGTATTTTTCCCTCGATCTCCAGGGTAGACACCGGGCTCGTTCTCGACCTTTACTGACTTCGGTCTTTATTTGCCGCGGCTCATTGACGACGACATCCTTTACCACGAACAGGTTCCTGGCATGAATGTAGTGATCAAAACCCCCGAACAAATCGCCAAAATGCGCGAAGCCGGCCGTCTGGCCGCCGAAGTCCTGGAAATGATTGGCGAGCACGTTCAGCCGGGGGTGACCACCGAGGAACTGGATCGTATCTGCCATGACCACATCGTCAACAAGCAGAAGGCCATCCCCGCCTGCCTTGGCTACGGTGGCGCGCCGGGCCGCATTCCTTTTCCGAAGTCCATCTGCACCTCGGTGAACCACGTGGTCTGCCACGGTATTCCCAATGAGAAAAAGGTGCTCAAGAGCGGTGATATCGTCAATATCGATGTCACCGTGATCAAGGACGGCTGGCACGGCGACACCAGCAAAATGTATTACGTGGGTGAGCCGTCGGTGCTGTCCCGCCGTCTGGTGGAAACCACCCGTGAGTGCATGCTGGCCGGTATCAGAATGGTAAGGCCCGGCGTACGCCTGGGCGACATCGGCCACCGTATCCAGAAACTGGCCGAGAGTGAGCGTTTCTCCGTGGTGCGCGAATATTGCGGCCACGGCATCGGCGAGGGCTTTCACGAGGAGCCCCAGGTCCTGCACTACGGCAAAACCGGCACCGGTCTGGAGCTGGTCGAGGGCATGGTGTTCACCATCGAACCGATGATCAACGCCGGCAAGGCCTCCAATAAGGTATTGCCGGACGGCTGGACCGTGGTGACCAAGGACCGCAAGCTGTCCGCTCAGTGGGAGCATACCATCGCGGTCACCGCCAACGGCTACGAGGTGCTCACCGCGCGCGACGAGGAACAGGACCTGTATTGAGCCGTTGGTGTCATCCCCGGTTTGTGTAGAATGAGCGGACGGCACCGCCATCCCGGTGGCTCGTCCAATCCGGAGGCCGGCCTTGCGCCGGCCCCTTCTTTTATGTGGCAGGTTCCAGCATGACGTTGACGCCCCCTCTGAGCCAGTCCGACCTTCTTGCACGCCTGCGCGATGCCGACCAGCCGGGACAGGCCGCCCGGGCTTACCTGGAGGAAGGGCAGGCGCGCCTGGACGCCGCTTTTGACCAGACCCCGATCGAGGATCTGGTGCACGGCCGCGCCACCCTGGTGGACCGGGTCCTCATCGCCGCCTGGTCCCTGTTCGGTCTGGACCATTTGAGCGACGCCGCTCTGGTGGCCGTGGGCGGCTACGGCCGCGGCGAACTGCACCCCTATTCCGATGTGGACCTGATGGTGCTGTTCCGCCAGCGCCCGGACGAACAGGCCTGCGGGTCCCTGGAAGGTTTCGTGGCCTTTCTTTGGGACATTGGCCTGGAAATCGGCCACAGCGTACGCTCCCTTGACGAGTGCGTGGCCCTGGCGGCCGAGGACATCACCGTCGCCACCAACATCATGGAGGCACGCACCCTGGCCGGCGACAACGCGGTCCTGACCGCTCTGGCCGAACACACCGCCCCGGACCGGATGTGGCCGGCGGACCGCTTCTTCGCCGCCAAATGGGATGAGCAGACCGCCCGCCACGCCAAACACAACGACACCGAATACAACCTGGAACCGGACCTCAAGAACGCCCCCGGCGGCCTGCGTGATTTTCAAATGATCTCCTGGGTGGCACAGCGGCATTTTGGCGCCGACAGCATCGATACCATGGTCGAAGCCGGTTTTATCACCCGCAAGGAACACGCGCTGCTGCAAAAATGGCTGGCCGAGCTGTGGCGCATCCGCTGGGCGCTGCACTCGCTCACCGGCCGCAATGAAAACCGGCTGCTGTTCGATCATCAACGGCAACTGGCGGACCGCCTCGGATATCGGGATTCCGACGCCAACCTGGCGGTTGAGCATTTCATGAAAGGGTTCTACCGGGTGGCGCTGGCCATGTCGGTGTTCAATGAAATGCTGCTGCAACTGTTCGACGAAGCGATTCTGCGCTCCGGCACGCCGGAACAAAAGCGTCCGCTCAACCGCCGCTTCCAGGCACGTAATGACTACCTGGAAATCAGCGCTCCGGACGTATTTCAGAAGCACCCATCGGCGATGCTGGAAATGTTCGTGCTGCTGGCGCAGAACCCGGACCTGAAAGGCATTCGCGCGGAGACTATTCGCGCGCTGATCGAAGCCCGGCCCACCATCGACGATGCGTTCCGTAACGATCCCGCCAACACCGCCCTGTTCATGCAGCTGCTGCGCAGCCCTCACTCGTTGTTCACCCAGTTGCGTCGGATGAAGCGCTACGGGCTGCTCGGCAAATACCTACCCGAGTTCGGCCGCATCATCGGCATGATGCAGTACGATCTGTTCCATATTTACACCGTCGATGCCCATACCCTGCTCGTGATCAAGAACATGCGTCGGCTGCGTTACGACGACATGCGCGAGACGTTCCCGCTGGCCAGCGAAGTGTTTTACCGACTGCCGAAACCGGAACTGCTGTATGTCGCCGGCCTCTACCACGACATCGCCAAGGGCCGCGGCGGTGATCACTCCGAACTGGGAGCCGAGGACGCCATCGCCTTTTGCCAGCGCCACGGCCTCAGCAACTGGGACGGCAAACTGGTGGCCTGGCTGGTCCGCAACCATCTGACCATGAGCGTCACCGCCCAGCGCAAGGACATTTCCGACCCGGACGTGGTGCACGAGTTCGCCCGCGTGGTCGGCGATCTGGTGCACCTGGACTATCTTTACGTACTCACCGTGGCGGACATCAACGCCACCAATCCGAACCTGTGGAATTCCTGGCGCGCCTCGTTGTTGCGCCAACTGTACGTGGAAACCAAGCGCGCCCTGCGCCGCGGCCTGAACAACCCGCTGGATAAACAAGACTGGGTCGACGAAACCCACGAAGCGGCGCTTAAGATGCTGGTGGATCGCGACCAGGATCCGCAGGCGGTGGAGGCTTTGTGGGCCAACATCGGCGACGAGTATTTTCTTCGCGAAACCCCCTGGGATATCGCCTGGCACACCGAGGCGCTGCTCGGCCGCCCCAACCCGGAAGATCCACTGGTGCTGATCCGCGAAAACCAGATGGGCCAGGGGCAAACCGAAGGCGGTTCGCAGATCTTCATCTACACGCCTGATACCCAGAACCTGTTCGCCGCCACCGTTAACGCCCTGGACAGCCTTGGCCTGACCATCATGGACGCCCGCATCATCACCAGCGCCGACGGCTTCAGCCTGGATACCTACATCGTCCTGGACGAGCATGGCACACCGATCGGCGATGACTGGCCGCGCATCGAACACATCCGCCAGACCCTGACCGAGACGCTCAAGCACCCGGAGAAGTTCGGCACCACGGTAAGCCGGCGCATGCCGCGCCGGCACAAGCATTTCGACGTGCCGACCCAGGTGGTGATCAGCAACGACATTGTCAATGACCGCACCGTGGTGGACATCCACACTCTGGACCGCCCCGGCCTGCTGGCCCATATCGGTCGCATCTTCGTGCAGTTTGAGCTGCTGGTGCAGAATGCGCGCATCGCCACCCTGGGAGAGCGGGTCGAGGACGTGTTCTTCGTCACCGACCTCAACGGTGATCCGGTATCCGACCCGGAGCTATGCCAGCACCTGCAGGACACGCTCATGCGGGAACTGGACAAGCGCAATCAGAACGACACTTATTCCACCACTTTTTGATCAAGGAGCGCCGGCGCCTCATGAATCCGGATTTGGAGCAGCTGCATCCCTACCCTTTTGAAAAACTGGCGACGCTGTTCAACAAACTACCCGCCTCGGACAAAACTCCGGTGTCGTTTTCCATCGGCGAGCCGCAACATCCGGCACCGGAATTCGTGCAACAAGTGCTGCGCGAGAATACTGCTTTGCTGTCCCGCTATCCGGCCACCAACGGCCTGCCGGAACTGCGCCAGGCCATCGCGGACTGGCTGGTGCGCCGCTTCAAACTGACCACCGTGGACCAGGACCGGCAGGTGATTCCGGTAAATGGCACCCGCGAAGCGTTGTTCGCCTTCACTCAGGCCCTGCTGGACCGGCAGCGCCGGCCACTGGTACTGATGCCCAACCCCTTCTATCAAATCTACGAAGGCGCCACGCTGCTCGGCGGTGGCGAGCCGGTGTACCTGCCGTGCACCAGCACCTCCGGCCTGCAACCGGATTTCGACGCGGTCGGTGAAGACGTCTGGATCCGCACTCAGTTGCTGTTCATCTGCACTCCGGGCAACCCCACCGGCGCCACCCTCTCCAAAGCACAGCTGAAAGCACTGATCCAACTGGCGGACAAATACGATTTTGTCATCGCCTCCGATGAGTGCTACTCGGAAATCTATCAGGACCGGGCCCCGGCCGGCCTGCTGCAGGCCTGCGCGGAAATGGGCCGCCACGACTATCGCCGCTGCGTGGTGTTTCACTCCCTGTCCAAACGCTCCAACCTGCCGGGATTGCGCTCCGGCTTCGTCGCCGGCGATGGCGAAATCCTGCAACGGTTCCTGCGCTACCGCACCTATCACGGCTGCGCCATGCCGGTCCATCACCAACTGGCCAGCATCGCCGCCTGGAACGATGAAACCCACGTGGAAACCAATCGGGCCCTGTACGTGGAAAAATTCCGCGCGGTGCTGGACATTCTCGGTGACGTACTTAAGGTATCCGCCCCGGACGCGGGCTTTTACCTGTGGCCGCGCACACCCATCGACGACGAAAGTTTCGCCCGTCAATTAAAGGCGGAAGAGAACGTCACCGTGCTGCCCGGCCGCTATCTGTCTCGCACCGTGAACGGCCGCAACCCCGGTAATAACCGGGTGCGCATGGCGCTGGTGGCGGAACTGGACCAGTGCGTGGAAGGCGCCGAGCGCATGCGCGCGCTGATCAAGCGTCTGTAACCGCCGGCATATGAACACAGTAAGGAGCTTACCGTGGCCACTACCCTTTACGGCATCAAGAACTGCGACACCATGAAGAAGGCCCGGGTCTGGCTGGACGACCAGGGCGTGGAGTACGTGTTTCACGATTACAAAAAGGAAGGCGTGCCGGAAGCGGAACTGCGCCGCTGGATCGATACCCTGGGTTGGGAAACCGTCATCAACCGTCGCGGCACCACCTGGCGTAAACTGGATCAGGATGTGCGCGACAATATGGATGCCGAACAGGCCGTGCCCGTGGCGCTGGACAATCCATCCATTATCAAACGGCCGATCCTCCAGCACGGAGAGGCCCTGGTGGCCGGCTTCAACGCCGACCAATGGCAAGCCTTGTTCTAAAAGAGTTTTGTTTTAATTAGCGTCGGGCGCCCCGGTCTGACGTTCGACGCCAAAGGAGATTGTTATGAGCACGATTTTCGCCTTCGCCCTGGGTTGCGGCACCAAGAACCGTGATGACAACTGGCTGGAAGTGTTTTATCCGGATCCTTACCTGAATCCGGATCCCAAACTGATTGAGGTCGTGCGTGAGGAAGTGGGCTACCAAGGCGGCAATGCCGCCCTGGAACTGACCCACCGCCAGGTGCAACACCTGGCCCGGGAATGGCGTGAAGCCGGTTTCGAACATGAGGCCAGCTATGCTGTGGCGTTCCAGGAATCCGAGCGACCGGTGGTGCTTACCATCCTGGAAACCGATGCCGAGCCGGCCTCCACCCCGGAAGCCTATCTGAAGCTGCACCTGCTCTCCCATCGCCTGGTGAAACCCCACGGTGTGGTACTCAGCGGCATCTTCCCGCTGCTGCCGAACGTGGCCTGGACCAACGAAGGCGCGGTGGATCTGGAAGAGCTGCCGGAGCGTCAACTGCTGGCCCGCCTCAACGGCAAGCTGCTGGAAGTGAACAGCGTCGACAAGTTCCCGAAAATGACCGACTACGTGATCCCCACCGGCGTGCGCATAGCCGATACCGCCCGGGTCCGCCTCGGCGCCTATGTGGGCGAAGGCACCACCATCATGCACGAGGGCTTCATCAACTTTAACGCCGGCACCGAAGGCCCGGGCATGATCGAAGGCCGCATCTCCGCCGGCGTGTTCGTCGGCAAGGGCTCCGACATCGGCGGTGGCGCTTCCACCATGGGCACGCTGTCCGGCGGCGGCAACATCGTCATTTCCCTGGGCGAAGGCTGTTTGCTCGGCGCCAACGCCGGCACCGGCATCCCGCTGGGCGACCGCTGCACCATCGAAGCGGGCCTCTACATCACCTCCGGCACCAAGGTGGAGGTGCTGGACGAAAACGGCGACGTGGTCGATACCGTCAAGGCACGGGATCTGGCCGGCAAATCCGATCTGCTGTTCCGCCGTAACTCGGAAAGCGGCGCGGTGCAGTGCCGGACCAACAAGAGCGCCATCGCCCTGAACGAAGAACTGCACAAGCACAACTGACGCCCACACCGACACGGGAGCCCATGGTGAGCAAAACCCTCGACTACGCCCGGGAACTGATCCGCCGCCCTTCCGTTACGCCGGAAGACGAAGGGTGCCAGGACTGGATGATCGAAAAACTGGAAGCTCTGGGTTTCCAGTGCGAAACCCTGTGGTTCGAGGAGGTGCGCAATCTGTGGGCACGGCGCGGTAACCACGGCCCGCTGTTCGTGTTCGCCGGGCACACCGATGTGGTGCCCACCGGGGAACGCGAGGAATGGACCCATGATCCGTTCGACCCCACTATCGACGGAGACTTGCTCTATGGTCGCGGCGCGGCGGACATGAAAGGCTCCATCGCGGCCATGCTGGCGGCGGTGGAGGATTTCGTCGCCGCCCACCCCGATCACGATGGCAGTATCGGTTTTCTGATCACCGCCGACGAAGAAGGGCCATCGGTGAACGGCACCGTCAAGGTGGTGGAGTACTTGCAAGGACGCGACGAGACCATCGATTACTGTCTGGTGGGCGAGCCTTCCTCCACCGACACCGTGGGCGATGTGATCAAAAACGGCCGGCGCGGCTCCCTCGGCGCCGTGCTCACGGTCAAAGGCATCCAGGGCCACGTGGCCTACCCTCACCTGGCCCGCAACCCGGTGCACCAGGCCGCGCCCGCTCTGGCGGAATTGGCCGCCGAGGAATGGGATCGGGGCAACGATTTTTTCCCCGCCACCAGTTTCCAGATTTCCAACATTCAGGCCGGCACTGGCGCCACCAACGTGATTCCCGGCCATTGCCGGGTAGTGTTCAATTTTCGCTTCTCCACCGAACTCACCGAAGCCATATTGCGGCAGCGCACCGAAGCGATTCTGGACAAGCACGGCCTGGACTATGACTTGCAATGGACCCTGTCCGGCCAGCCGTTCCTCACTGATCGCGGTGCCCTGGTGGACGCCACCGTGGCGGCGATTCGTCAGGAAACCGGCCGCGATACCGAATTGTCCACCGCCGGCGGCACCAGCGACGGCCGTTTCATCGCGCCCACCGGCGCTCAGGTAGTGGAACTGGGACCGGTGAACGCCACCATCCACAAGGTGGACGAACATACCAGTATCAGCGAACTGGATACCCTCACCGGAATCTACCGCCGGGTGCTGGAGAATTTGCTGGTCTGACTTATCCGGCGTCCCCAAACCCTGTAGGAGCCTGCCCGCAGGCGAATGAGCCTTGGCTCAAAAGATTCGCCTGCAAGGCAGGCTCCTACAGGGGCTTCATAGTTCCACGGCTCTCATCCCTGGCGCCCAATGCCGCCCTCCCCGGCGCCCCGGCCATGGCATGGCTTTCCCGATCGCTCCACCATTATCGCCAGTGATTCAATATTGCCGCCGGAGCCGTAACCATGACCGTCGTGATCGACACCAATCCCGCCACAGGCAAAGCCGTAGCCGAACTCAATGAGACCGACCTCGCCACTTTACCGGGGCGTTTCGAGAAGGCGCGCCAGGCTCAGCGGATCTGGGCGGCCAAATCGTTCCGGGAACGGGCCGTGCACATCAAGCGCATGCGCAATTACATTCGTGACAACGCCGAGGAACTGGCCCGTGTAGTCAGTGAAAGCAACGGCAAGACGCTGGTCGATGCCCTGGCCACCGAAGTGTTGCCCTGTGCTCTCGCCTGCCAGTGGTATGGCCGTAACGCGGAGAAAGTCCTGGCGGCGAAACGCCGCCCCGGCGGCAGTCTGTTGTTCGCCAATAAGCGCACCGAGATCCGCCGCCTGCCCCTGGGCGTCGTGGGCATCATCAGCCCCTGGAACTATCCCCTGTCGATTCCGTTCGGTGAAATCATCATGGGCCTGATGGCCGGTAACGCCGTGCTGCTGAAGGTGGCCGCGGCCACTCCGGCGGTGGGCCGCGCCATCGAGGGCATCATCGAGGCCGGCCAATTACCGGACGGGCTGTTCCAGCATATCGTCGGTTCCGGCTCGGCGGTGGCCACCGCCTTCTTTGAAAACGGCGTGGACAAGCTGTTCTTCACCGGCAGTGTCAACGCCGGCAAGGTGCTGATGGCCCAGGCCGCGCAAACACTGACGCCGTTGTCGCTGGAGCTGGGCGGTAACGACCCGATGATCGTGCTGGCCGACGCCGACCTGGAACGGGCCAGCAACGGCGCCGCCTGGGCCGGCTACCAGAACGCCGGGCAAAGCTGCGGCGGCGTCGAGCGCGTCTATGTGGAAGCTTCGGTGTACGATGACTTTGTCGAACTATTGGCGAAGAAGACCCGAGCCCTGCGCCATGGCCCCGGCAACGATAAAAGCATCCCGGTGGATATTGGCAGCCTCACCACCGCAGGCCAGAAACGCACGGTGGAACAACATCTGGAAGACGCCCTCGCCAAAGGCGCGCGCATTGAGGCTCAGTCACGACCTGTGGGCGACGTGGAAAACGGCCATTTCCTGCCCGCCACCCTGCTTACCCGGGTCAGCGACGACATGCTGGTGATGCGTGAAGAAACCTTCGGCCCGATCATTGCCGTCACCGCCGTGGCCAACGCCGAGGAAGCCCTGGAAAAAGCCAACGACTCCAAACTGGCCCTGACCTCCTCGATCTGGACCCGCGACAACAAAAAGGGCCGCGCCCTCGCCGCCCGGCTGGAATCCGGCGTCACCACCCTCAATGACCACCTCTACAGCCATGGCCTGTCGGAAACCCCCTGGGGCGGCTGGAAGGAATCCGGCATCGGCCGCACCCACGGCCCGGAGGGTCTGGAGGAAATGACCCACGTCAAAGCGATCAACTGGGACCTGCTCCCGGCCAAACGTAACCTCTGGTGGTACCCGTTCGACCGCGCCACCTACAAGGGCCTGCTCAACGCTCTGTACTTTGCTTTCCCCAAAGGCCCACTGCAATGGCTCGGCGCCAGCTTGAAGCTGACTCCGTTCCTGGTCTGGAAAATGTTTGGGAAAAGCAGAGACTAGTTAATAAGTAACAAGTAACAGTGAATAGTGGAAAACACCGTTGCAGGAACGCATGAGGGGATTTGCAATGTGCGCAAAACCTTTTCGGTGGCTCTTGTTTCGCTGTTGACTATTCACTGTTCATTCTTAACTGCCCTTATCATTCCCATATAACAATCAATAGTCCGCTGACCACGATCAGGCCAATACCCGTCCAGGTCCAAGGATCGGGGAAGTCGCCGAAGATCAGCCAGCCGAGGGTCACGGCGGAGACCATTTCCATGTAGCTCACCGGGGACAGGACCGGGGCGCTGGCGTATTCGAAGGCGCGAATGATGAGAAAGTGCGCCAGGGCCCCCACCGACCCCATCAACAGCATCAGCCCCCAACTGGCCGGGTCCGGCCAGCGCCAGACTAGCGGAACAATCAAACTGAGCACCGCCAGGCCGAATACCGAGGTGTAAAACAGCGTCACCGAGGGGCGGCCGCTGCCGGACAGGCGCCGGGTGGTGAGCTGGTAGAGCCCATAGGAGACGCCCGCCCCCAATCCCAGCAAGGAGGCCCAGTGAAACTCGCCCCAGCCGGGACGGATCACCACCAGAGTGCCGAGAAACCCCACCGTCACCGCGATCCAGCGGCGCGGGCCAGCGCTTTCCCCCAGGATCAGAGGCGCCAGAGCGGTACTGACCAGCGGCCCGAGAAACGCCAGAGCCAGTGCATTGGCCAGCGGCAAAAAGGCAATGGCGCCGAAATAACACAGGGTGGTACTGAGCAGGAAAGCACTACGGATGACCTGCAGGCCGGCATGGCGCGGGATCAGCGCGGACAGGGGCAAACGCCAAAGCAGCAGGGCCCCAAGCAGCAGGAAATGGAACAGATAGCGGGCCCAGGTTACCTGAACCACGTGGTATTCATCACTGAGGTATTTGGCCAGGCTGTCCATCAACGGCAGGATGCCGACGCCGGCGGCCATCAGCAGGACACCGGTAAGGGGGCGCGGGGCCGGCGCCGGTGCGAGCGGCGGCGCCACGCCGACCTGCCCGCCCGCTTGCAGCTGGTTCAGAGCGCGCTCAGCCATTCCTGGCTGGGCGCGTACCACCAGGAGCCGGTGACCGGCCTGCTGTAATCCAGCAGGCGGTCGCGAACGCCGTCGACCATGCCGTACATACGCCGTAGCAGGAACTCGAAACGTTCCCGCTCGCAGGTGAAGGCAATGAAGTAGGAACCGTGCTCGGTGGTGGTGCCATAGGGTACCGAGCGCCGCCAGATTTTCTGCGGCACACCATCATGGTCCACATCGGTGCGGCCTACGTGGGAGTTCTCCGGCATGTTCTCCTCATCGAACTCCACCGCGTCGGCCTTGGTACGGCCGAACACCTTTTCCTGTTCTTCCACCGGCAGGGCGTTGAAGCTTTCGAGTTTATGCACCCATTTCTGCGTGATCATCCAGCTGCCACCCGCCCCGGGCTGCCCTTCCGGAATCACCGCGGCGGCCAGAGCCTTGTCACCGGTGGGGTTGCCAATGCCATCGACGAAGCCGGAAAGATCGCGCATATCGTGGTAAACGAAACCCTGAACCTCCAGTTGCAGAGCCAATACCTCACGCAACCGCCGCGACGCCACCAGGGCGGTGTCGAACAGGTCACTGGGATTTTCCGCCTGTATCCAGATCAACAGATCCCCCTGCGTGGAGGGCGCCTTGCCTTCCAGGGAAAAAGGCGGAAAGCGGAATGAGCGGGACAGCTTCTGCCACAACCCGGGGCCGAACGCCATCAGCAGCGGGGTGCTGGCCGGTGCCCGCGCCAGCACATCGCGCAAGGCCTGGCGCACCCCGTCCATGTCGGCGCCAGCGCCGAGGGCGAATTCCAGGAAAAGATGATGGGTATAGTGACGGTCAAACAGGCCGGCCTGGTGTTCGGACACGGGTTACTCCTTTAATACGGGGGTATCGCGAATCAGGATGATCGCGGATTGCGGGAAGAAATGCCATACGAGCGGAGCGGTTAATCGGTCCCGGTAAGGCCATGACCGTGGATACCGTTCGATTCCGCGCCAGTGTGAATCACCATGGTGGGCGCCATCGGTCCGGGTCCGGTAGAATCGACCTCTACCCGGATACCCAAGAGCTCGCTTTATGAGTCCATGGCTAGGCCTCGACCGACTGTTGTTTTTGCTGATCCGCGCCTTCATGCGGCTATGCACCCGCGCCACCGCGCTACCGGCGGATCCCGAAGAATTGCAACTGGACCCGAACAAGCCGGTGGTTTATGTGATGCGCGATCGCTCCGTGGCGGATGCGGCGGTGGTGCATCAGGCCACCCGCAAGCAGAAGCTGAGCGCCGCCAATTCTTCCCTGAGCCTGGGCAAACAGCATCTGCGCCGCAGCTACTTCTACTTGTACAAACGCGGTGTGACCGGCACCCGGCAACGGGATGCCCTGGTGCCGCCTCGCCTGCGGAAACTGGTGCGTGCCCTGCACGACAACCCGGACCTGGATGTGCAATTAGTGCCGGTGTCGGTGTTCTGGGGACGCCAGCCGGAAAAGGAAAATTCGCTTTGGCGGATTCTGTTCTCCGACACCTGGGCACCACCGGGTTTTATCAAGAAGTTTCTTATCATTCTTACCCAGGGCCGCGATCTGTACCTGCAGTTCAGCCCGCCGGTGTCCCTGCGCGTGCTTGCCGATCAGTCCGATGACGTGGACCAGGTGGTGCGCAAGACCTCACGTGTTCTGCGGGTACACTTCCGCCGCCAGCAAGAGGCGGCCATTGGCCCCGACCTGTCTCACCGGCGCACCCTGACCAATGACATCATTCAGTCTCCGGCGGTGCGCCAGGCGATCCAGGAAGAAATCACCAGCAGCGAGGACAAGGAAGAAAAAGTCACCGCCCGGGCCCGTGGCTACGCGCTGGAAATCGCCGCCGACTATTCCCACACCGTGATCCGGGCGCTGGAGCTGTTTCTCAACTGGCTCTGGAACCGCCTTTACGACGGCATTCGCCTCTATAATCTGGACAATCTCACCCAGGTGGCGCGGGATCACGAAGTGATCTACGTGCCTTGCCACCGCAGCCACATCGACTATTTGCTGCTGTCCTTCGTGGTCTATCGCAATGGTCTGGTGCCGCCGCATATCGCCGCCGGCATCAACCTGAATCTGCCTGTGGTGGGCACGATTCTGCGGCGCGGCGGCGCTTTCTTCATGCGCCGCAGTTTCCGCGACAATCCACTCTACGCGGCGGTGTTCTATGAGTATTTGCACACCATCACCGCGCGTGGCTTTTCCATTGAGTACTTCATCGAAGGCGGCCGCAGCCGCAGCGGACGCATGCTGCAGCCCCGCACCGGTATGCTGGCGATGACACTGCGCAGCTTCCTGCGCGATGCGCGCAAACCCATCGCCTTCGTACCGGTCTATGTGGGTTATGAAAAGGTCATCGAAGGCGGTTCCTATATCGGCGAACTGCACGGCAAGAAAAAGAAAAAGGAATCCATCTTCGGACTGTTGAAATCCGCGAAAGTGCTGCGCAGCCACTTCGGCCAGGTGCACGTGAATTTCGGTGAACCGATCAAACTGGTGGATTTCCTCGATGACCACCGGGAAGGCTGGCGCGGCGAGACACTGGACGCCCAGGAGTCCCCGGACTGGTTCAAACAGACGGTCAACGCCCTGGGCCAGGAAGTGGCCACGCGCATCAATGCCGCGGCCGTGGCCAACCCGGTCAATCTGATCAGCCTGGCGTTGCTGGCAACGCCCAAACACACCATGGATCTGCAACAGCTGCGGCAGCAACTGCAGCTGTATATCACGCTACTGAACGAAGCGCCCTACAGTGACACCGCCTGCCTGGCGGACACCGACGCCGATGCTCTGATCGACTACGGGCTCAAACATGAATTTCTGCTGCGGGTGTCCCATCCTCTCGGCGATCTGGTCACCACCGATCCGGCCACCGCGCTGCAAATGGCCTATGTGCGCAACAACAGTCTGCATTTGTTCGTACTGCCGGGACTGATCTGTTCGTTGTTCTTCAACGCCCGCAGCCTGACGCAGAGCACGCTGCAGCGCATGGTCGCCCTGCTCTATCCGTTCTTCCGCAACGAGTATTTCCTGCACTGGCAGGAAGGTGACGAGCTGACCAATGCGGTCAATCGCATCATCGGCATGCTGGAAGCACAGGGTCTGGTGGAGCGCGACGGCGATTGTCTGCACGGCGCGCCGATTCACACCGTGGCGTCGGACATGCTGGCCCATCTGGGGCAAACCGTGATGCCGTCCCTGGAGCGCTATTATCTGACCATCCGCCTGCTGGTGCAGTATGGCGGCGGCCGGCTCGAAGCGGAGCAATTGGCGGAGCTGGCCAGCCGCACCACGCAACGACTGTCGCTGCTGTACGAATTCAATTCACCGGAGTTTTTCGACAAGGTAGTGCTGCGCACCTTCATCCAGCAATTGCTGGACACCGGGCTGGTGTGGAAGGACGAGGCCGGTATGCTGCAGTTCGGCGACCATCTGCGGGCACTCGATGACGAGGCCCGCCGTATTCTCAGCACGGACGTCAGCCAGGCGATCCAGCGGGTGACGCGGGTTCCTGAGCTGGAACGGGCACTGGCGGAAGAGCCGCACAGCCAGACGTAGAGATTCACTTGCAGGCAAGCTCCCACAGCGGCTTCGTAGCACAACCGTGGGAGCCAGCCTGCTGGCGAATCCGGCCCTCTGGCATTGGCACATTCACCTGCGGACAAGTTCTCACAGTGGCTCGCAGCATCGTCCGTGGAAAACCGCTTCACTTGCGAACGGAGGGTGAAGTGTAGACATCGAAGCGAACGGTCTTGCCCTCGAGACTGTGCGAAGCCACCACTGCCGCCAATGGCGGCGCCCGGCGCGGGCGCTTGACCACCACCTTGCGCGCGTCCAGGCTCCGCGCCATGGCCAGCAACGCCTGCTCCTCGACCTCATCCGGGTACGGACACAGCTGCTGCAACCAGCGCAGATCCTGCTTCACCGCCGCGCTTTTGTCCCTGGGCGGAAACATGGGGTCGAGAAACACCGCGTGGAACGGCCCTTCCAGAACAGCCGCCAGATCCCGTGCGTCGGCAAGCGGCAACAGGGTGAGATGGGACGCCAGCGGCGTGCCCGTCGCGCGGGCCAGACCGTCCGCCAGCAAGGCGTGCAATATCGGCTGGCGCTCCACCATCAACACCTGAAAGCCGGCCTGGGCCATTAACGCCGAATCACGGCCGAGGCCGGCGGTGAGATCGCAAACTCGCGCCGGCGCGTCAACGACTTTCCCCAGTGCCTTGATCAACCGCTCATGACGCACCCGGTCCGCCGCCAGACGATAGCCCTGGCGGCCACCGAGGAAATCCACGCACAGAGGCGCCGCCTTCCGTGCCGGCGCCCACAAGGACAGGCGGTCGTCGACGCGCCCAAGCACCAGTTCAACGCCTTGCTCCCGGGCACTGGCCACATCCTCCACATGAGGAACCCCTTGCAGGTCCGGGGCGCCGGGGAGACAGGCCACTGGTATCAAGACAGCGTTGTTCCTGAATAAATAACGTAGAAAAGCACACCGCCCAGCAGCAGCCGGTAAATCATGAACGGCAGCATGCCGATGCGGTCCAGCAAACGCAGGAAGAACACAATGGTCAGGTAAGCCACCACGCCGCTGACCGCCACGCCGAGGATCAGGTGCAGCCAGTCCACCGGCACCGTGCTTTCCGCCAGATCCTTGGCCTTGAGCAGGCCGGCGCCAAGAATCACCGGTATCGACATCAGAAAAGAAAAGCGGGCCGCGTCTTCACGGCGAAAGCCCAGCGCCAACGCCGCGGTGATGGTAATGCCACTGCGCGAGGTGCCAGGGATCAGGGCCAGCGCCTGCGCCACACCAATCAACAAGGCACTGCCCACGCCCATGGTTTCGGTGCCGCGCCGACGCGCGCCGAGCACGTCCGCCAGCCACAACAGCACACCAAAAAGTACAGTGGTGACGGCGATCACCGTGGCCGAGCGTAACTCGTTTTCAATCAGGTCCTTGGCCAGAAAACCGGCGGCCACCGCCGGAATCGTCGCCAGCCCCACCAGCAGAGTCAGACGCAACTCGCTGTTCATGGTGCTGGTGCGGATCCCCTTCAGGCTGCCACCGGTCATCGCCAGCAGATCCCGGCGGTAATACACCACCACCGCCAGCAGGGTTCCCAGGTGCACCGCCACGTCGAAAGCCAGGCCCTGGTCGGGCCAGCCGAACAGGGCCGAGGGCAGAATCAAATGAGCGGAGCTGGAGATGGGCAGGAATTCGGTAAGGCCCTGGATCAGGGCCAGGATAACGGCTTGAAAGGCATCCATTCGGCTCAATCTTCCCGGGCGGTAAGTTGGTAACCGGACAAAAATTCCGGCGGCATACGGCGGGGTTTGCCCGAATCCAGAGCCACGCAGACCCAGCGGGTACGGCCACGCAGTAGCGTCAGCCCATCGGATTCACGGATGATTTGATAACGGCGGGTGATACTGATGCGTTCGTCGTTCTCCACGATCCAGGTGCCGACCAGCAGTGACTCCCCTTCGAACGCCGGCGCCAGATAATCCACTTCGGTACGACGCGCCACCATGCCACGGTTGAGCTGCTGGTATTTGTCCCAGCCCAGCCCCAGCGCCTGGGTGTGGTGCCAGGCGATCTGCTCCATGAAACGCAGATACTCGGTGTTGTTGACGTGGCCCATGACATCAATGGCCTGCTTCGGCACCACCACTTGCAGATGGTGCACATTCGGCAAATCCCACTCGATCATTACTTGCTCCCTATCTGAACCACACGATCGCGCAAATAAACCGGCTGCGCCTGCTCGGCCGGCACGGTGCGACCTTCCCGTACCGCCGCCACCGCCAGACGGGCCACGGTGGCCGCGCGAGGCATCGCCTCGGCGTCCACCCCGGCCCAAGTCAGGCGGTCGCGCAGCGCGTCCTGATAAACCGTTCCGGAACCAGCCAGCAGCCAGTCGCCGCCATCCAGCACGGGAATCCGTTCCGGCGCGAACACCCCTTCATCACACAGTGCTTCCACCTTGTCACCGCCACAACGATAGGCGCCGAAATACACTTCCCCCATGCGGGCGTCGAACACCGCGACGACCTGTTGAAAGCGGGGCTGGAGATCATGGGCAGCCAGGGCACAGGATGCCAGGGTGGAGACCCCGACCACCGGCAAGTCCAGTGAAAAGGCCAGCCCCTGCACCACCGAGGTGGCGACGCGTACCCCGGTGAAGGAGCCCGGGCCCTGGCCAAACGCCAGCGCGTCCACCGAGGAGAGTTCGATACCCGCTTCCGCCAGGAGTTCCTCCACCATCGGCAATACCCGTTCGGTTTGCCGGCGCGCCCCGGGCTCGAACTTTTCCAATACGGCACCGTCCTGCCATAGCGCCACGGAGCAGGCGTCAGTGGCGGTTTCGATGGCGACAATACGGGTCATTGGCTGGCTACTCCCGAGAAGGCGGCTGAGCCGATGCGGCGGAACACGGTCAGCGATTCCTGATGTAATCGAAAAAACGTTTCACCACCTCCAGCTTGCGGGTGCGGGTCATGCCCGGCAAGCTGTCGATGAACATGCGCCCGTAGCCCTTGCTGAGCAGGCGCGGATCCGCCACCACCAGCAGGCCGGTGTCCTGCGGATCGCGGATCAGACGGCCGGCGCCCTGACGCAGGGCCAGCACCGCCTGGGGCAGTTGGTAATCACGAAAGGCGTTACCGCCGTTGCGATTGATGTACTCGATGCGGGCCGCCGCCACCGGATCACCCGGCGACGCGAACGGCAGCTTGTCGATTATGACACAGCTCAGCGCATCGCCTCGCACATCAATGCCTTCCCAGAAACTGCTGGTGCCAAGCAACACCGCATTGCCCAGACGCCGGAACTCATCCAGCAGTTCCCGGCGACCGGCCTCGCCCTGCACCAGCAACGGATAGCTCAGGCGCTGGCGCAGAATACCGGCGGCTTCGCGCAACGCCCGATGGCTGGTGAACAGAAAGAACGTCCGCCCCTCGGCCGCTTCAATCACCGGCACCATGGCTTCGGAGAGCGCGGCGGTATACCCCGGCGACGACGGCGCCGGCAAGCCATCCGGTGCGTAGAACACCGCCTGGCGTTTGAAATCGAACGGACTTTCCAGACGCAGCGTCTCGGCCTCATCCAGCCCCAGGCGCTTCTGTAAATGCTCGAAACGGCCAGCCACGGACAGGGTGGCGGAGGTCAGCACCCAGGCACAGGGGTGCTGCTCCCGTTGAGCCCGCAGCTGCGCCGCCACCGACAACGGGGTGCCGTGCAGCACGGCGGTGCGACGAAACGTCTCGAACCAATAGACCCGGTTCGGCGCCTGCGCCTCCAACAGATTCTCCAGAGTACGCAGGTGCTCCCAGGCGCGCCGGGCACAGGCTTCCAATCCCCGGCTGGCCTTGGCGTGGGGCTTGAGGAAGGCTTCCAGCTCCGAGGTGGCCTCGCGCAGCGCCTGCCCCGCTTCCCGCACCGCCTCCAGTTCCGCCACCTCGGACCAGGGCGCGCGGCGTTCCTGCTCACCAAGGCCGAGGCGAAAATCCTGACAGGCCTTGTCCAGCGCGCTGATACGGCGGTTCAGTTCGCCCACATCGATGGCATTGCTGGACGCCTCCGACAAGCTGTCCCGTCCCAGTTCCTGAAGCTGCCGGGTACTCAGTGAATCGCCAAAGAAATTCGCCGCCACCTCGGGCAACTGGTGCGCCTCGTCGAAGATCACCGTGTTGACACTGGGCAGCAGCTCGCTCACCCCTTCCCCGCGTAACGCCGCATTGGCGAAGAACAAGTGATGGTTGACCACCACCAGGTCCGCCTCCTGGGCCTCCCGCCGGGCGTTCATCAAGGGGCATTCGGAATGGCGCGGGCACTCCGCGCCCAGGCAGTTGTCCGCGGTGCTGGTCACCCAGGGCCACACTGGCGCGTCTTCCGGCAACTGCTTCAACTCGGCGATATCGCCGGAACGGGTACGGCCGGCCCAGTGGGCGACGATCCGCAACTGCTCGGCGGTTTCCCGGGTCAGAAAACGGGCTTCTTCCTGGTGCAGTTCCAGGCGATAGGGGCACAGATAGTTGGCGCGCCCCTTCAGCAGAGCCACTTTGCGCGGTACCGGCAGCGCCTTGAGCACCACCGGCAGATCCTTGAAGAACAACTGATCCTGGAGACTCTTGGTGCCGGTGGAAACCAACGTGGGGCCGTCGCCGAGCAGCGCCGGCAGCAAATAAGCCAGGGTCTTGCCAGTGCCGGTTTCGGCCTCCACCAGCAAGGTGCCGTGGGAACGGATCGCCGCGTCCACCGCGTCGGCCATGCGCAACTGGGGCTCTCGGGGGCGATAGCCCTCCAGCAGGCGGCCCATATGGTCGGCATCATTAAGCAATTCGCTGGCGCGAGTCACGGCGTATCCTTGAACCGGTCAGGAAAGGTCGCCGGGGCATGCCGGCAACATCGGGTCGGGTGGCAGAGGATAGCGGATATCGCAGGAGACGCCAAAGGGCTACCCGCACTCCGTGCAAGCGCCCATGACATTACCGGGAGCAATTTTTAAGGTTGCTCCGCGAAAGCCCTAGGGGAGACCTCCAGGGCGGCGGACATAAAAAAACGCCCGGGCCACGAAGGCACCGGGCGTTTTGCTGAGAAGATGGTGATCAGGCCGTGATGTCCTGAATCTGCTTCATCAGTTGCTTCTGATCGTCGGTGGGCTGGGCGGACTGCAGCGCCATCAGCTTGCTCATGTCACCTTCGATACGGATCTGGCCGCTCATGAAACCCTGCATGCCGGCGGACTGGTCACCTTCGATGAAAATGCGCTTGGCCAGATCGGCCGGCAGGATCAGGGTGGTGGGGGCTTCATCACGGTGCCCTTCCTCGATCATCCCGCCAACCAGGGACAGCGCTTTCTCGCCGCCGTCGCCGTTAACGGTGATATTGATCACCAGGTCGGCCAGAGCCGCCGGAGCGGACACATCGCCGGCCGCATCCCGAATTTCCTTCACTTTCGCGAACCATTCGTCTGACAGGAATTCAACGCTCATTATGTTCTCCTCGCTCAAGGGATAGGGCTTCGAGACGCGCCTTTCCTTTTCAAACGGCCGTTCGAAACTTTCCCGTACCTTATAGAAAGGCTCGGGGGGTGGCAATAGCCGTACGCGGGTCCAAGAAGGCCAAAAGGTCAATCCTCCGGCCCGGCCAGCAAAGTCCGATAGCGGTCGATGCACTCGATGTTCTCACGCGGGTAATCCGGCGCCAGATACGCCAGTGTCTCCGCCAATAAATGCGCCACCCGGGCACGGGCGTCGTCCTTGTCATCATTGGCAATCAGATGCCAGGGAGCATGTCCGGTGTGAGTGGCGATGAGGGTTTCATTGACCCGTTCCAGATACAGGTCGCGGGACAACCAGTTGTCGATGTCCGCCGGCTCGAACTTCCAGCGTTTGCGTGGTTTGTTGAGGCGCTTGAGCAGCCGCTTGCGTTGCTCCTCCGCCGAGGTGTTCAGCCACACCTTGATGATGCGGGTGCCCTCGCGGTGCAGATGATGCTCGAAATCGTTGATGGCCTGATAGCGGCCGGGCCAGTCCGGCTCTTCCGGGACCTCGACCACCGGCCAGAGCCGCTCGGCCAGGACCGCTTCATAATGACTGCGATTGAACGCCACCACCTGCCCCCGCGCCGGCAAACGCGGCCATACCCGCCAGAGAAAGTCATGGTTGAGTTCATCCCCCAGCGGCCGGCCGAAGGAATAGGCGCGGAACGCCGCGGGGTCCATGGCCCGCGCCAGAGTACGGATCAGGCTGTCCTTGCCAGCCGCGTCCAGTCCCTGCACCACCAGCAACACCCCATAACGCTGGCAGGCATACAGCCGCCGCTGGTGCTCATGCAATCGTTCCCGGCTCTCTTCCAGTGGTGGTGGCGGTTCGCTGGCGAGGGTGGGCAGCTTGCGCACGTCCAGGGTGCCGGCGGCGGGCCAGCCGTAGGGGTCGATTTCCATGCCGGGGTCTCCCATTGCGATACCCCGAGCATAACGGTCCCGGCATGGCATTGTCGTTACGCCGGACGCCGGTAATGAAAAACCGGGCACACCATCCTGGCAGGCATATTTACGGCTCATCGCGGTTTAGAGCTCCTCGTGGACAGCGGAGCCCATTCTCGTTGTTCCGCGATGGTTTACCACCTGCCGTTCCAAAGCGTCCGACGCCTTACAGGTCGTAGCCACGTTCCTCGTGCAACGCCAGATCCAGCCCTTGGGTCTCTTCGTCCGGCGTCACCCGCAGCGGCGAGAACAGTCCCACCAGCTTCAGAACGCCCCAGGTCACCACGGCGGTGTAGACGAAGGTCACCGCCACGCCCAATGCCTGCACTCCCACCTGCTGCAACATACCGTAGTCCGGCTTGGCGAAACCGAAGCCGGAGAACACGCCCAGCTCCGTGGATGCGAACACCCCGGCCAGCAGCGTGCCGAGTATGCCGCCAACGCCGTGCACCGGGAACACATCCAGGGAATCGTCGATCCGCCATTTCTGCTTCACCACCAGCACCATGTAGAAACACAGCACGCCGGCGCACAGACCGATCACCAGCGCCGCACCCGGCCCGACGAAGCCGGAAGCCGGCGTGATGGTGCCGAGACCGGCCACCATGCCGGTGGCGATACCCAGCGCCGAGGGCTTGCCGAACTTCAGATACTCCATGGTCACCCAGGCCAGGGAACCGGCGGCGGCGGAAATGTGGGTCACCAGCATGGCCATGGCGGCATTGCCGTCGGCGGCCAGGGCGGAACCGCCATTGAAACCGAACCAGCCCACCCACAGCATGCCGGCGCCGGTCACCGTCATGGTCATGTTGTGCGGCATCATCGCCTGCCCCGGCCAGCCTTTACGCCGCCCCAGTTCCAGGGCCGCCACCAGCGCCGCCACCCCGGCGGTGATGTGCACCACGGTGCCGCCGGCGAAGTCGTACAGTCCCAGTTCAGCCAGCCAGCCGCCGCCCCACACCCAGTGGCACACCGGCACGTACACCAGCAGCACCCACAGACCACTGAACGCCAGCATGGCACCGAAGCGCATACGTTCGGCGAAGGCACCGACGATCAGCGCCGGAGTGATGATGGCAAAGGTCATCTGAAACAACGCGTGCAGGCTCAAAGGCAGCGATCCGGACAAGCTCTCACGGGTCATGCCGGCAAAGAAGGCCAGATCCAGGCCACCAATCCAGGCGTTGGCGGCGCCGCCATCAGTGAACGCCAGGGAATAGCCGGCCACCAGCCAGATCAGCGACACCAGACAGGCGATGGCGAAACACTGCATCAGCACCGACAGCACATTCCGGCCCCGCACCAGGCCGCCATAGAACAGACTCAGCCCCGGCAAGGTCATGAACAACACCAAAGCAGTGGCGGTCAGAATCCAGGCGGTGTCGGCCTGGTTCAGGGTATCGGCGGAAGCCACGCCTGGCAGCAGCAACACCGCCAGCCATCCCAACCATCGCCGCGAAGAAATCAGAGATATGCCCATAGATCGAATTCCTGGTCCTCGAAGGCCGCCCGGGCGGCCGGTTGCACCAGCGGGAAGCAGCCCGCCCCAATTGCACCGGACAAGGGCATTCAAGAATCGGGCCAGGGAGGCATTGCCCGGAATTCGGGCATATCAGGGCATAAGCACCGTTATTGCGCACAATATCGGTGCCAGGGCAGAGCATTTGGCACTGTTTTTGTGCACTTCCGATGTTATCAATCAGTGCGGAAAGATGGACGGGATGGACATCTCCTCCCCTGCCTGCCCGGCACCGGTGCGGCGGGCGGGCAGGACAGGACCGGCGGGTGCCGCGTCAGTACAGGTAGGTAAACATCTTGCGGCGGTATTCACTGGCCAGCGGATCGCCCTTGGGCAGGCAGTCGAACACCTGCAGCAGAGCTGCCCGGGCAACCCCTTCCTCATAGTCACGATGATCCCGCAACAAGGTCAGCAGCGCCTCCAGCCCTTCACGGAACTGGCCGGCGGCGGCGGCCCGCAGCCCATAGGCATGCAGATCCTCCGGCTTGCCGTCGGCTTGGATGCGTTCCGCCAGCGTCTTCAGGCTCTCGTTGCCGGCCGGCAGCTTGTCCAGCAGGGCAAAGCGGGCACGGAACGGACGCAACTCCTCCACGTCCTCGGCGATTTCCGCCAACACCGACTGCGCCTCGTCCTGACGGCCTTCGCCGAGCAGGAATTCCACCAACAACGCACGGAAAGCGTGTTTGTCCGGCTGTTGCTGCAGCGTCTGCCGCAGGGCCTGCTCCGCCTGATCGCCGTGGCCGGCCTCGATGGCCATGCGGACCTGCTCGAGAAACCCTTCTTCCTGTTCTTTCTCGGCGGCTTCCGGATCCAGCACCGGCGCCAGCCATTGGCGCAGAGCCCCTTCGCTCTGGGCCCCCTCCAACTCCGCCACCAACTGGCCCTGATAGACCAGCTTCAGGGACGGCAGGCTGCGTACGCCGAACTGCGCGGCGATGTTCTGCTGCTCATCGGCATTGACCTTGGCCAGGATCAGCTTGCCCTGATACTCAGCGGCCAGTTTTTCCAGGGTCGGTGCCATTTGCAGGCAGGGCTGGCACCAGGGCGCCCAGAAATCCACCAGTACCGGCGTCTGCCGACTGGCTTCCAGCACCTGCTGAATATTTTGTTCGTTAACGTCAATGATCGAGGCGTTGTCTTGCACCGCAATGCTCCTGTCGGGGGTGTCGGGACCAGGGAGAGCGGCAATTGTACGTAATTCCGCGCGTCAACGACATCCGCACCCACCGCGCGGGATTCATCCGATAGTCACCGCGGCGACGTCAAATACGGTTAAAAGACCCCACGAACACAGGTATAAAGGTAGACTAAAGTCGTCCCCAAGTGTCGTCGCAGGGGAGCGCACACGGACGGGACAACACCGGATGCCACCGGTGCCATTCACGCTGGCAAAGGAGATGACCATGTTGAGTCTGCTGGCCTTGCTGATTCTGGCCGCCACTCTGATCACTGTTTTCTATTTACAACTGTCGCTGACCGTCGGCTCCATCACTTTCGTGGTGGCGTACCTGTTGTGCGGTGTGCTGTTCGCCGGCTGGTTGTTGAATCCTCTGCTGCTGATTCTGGTGGCGGCGGCCCTGGTGGTGCTCAACCACCCGGGACTGCGTCGCAAGCTGATCGTCCAGCCGGTGTTCAACAGCCTCGGCAAGGTAATGCCGCCGATCGGCGATACCGAGCGCGAAGCCATCGAAGCGGGCGCCACCTGGTTCGAGGCCGAGCTGTTCAGCGGCAAGCCGGACTGGGATGATTTTTCCAAGACCCGCTTCACCACCCTCAGCGAGGAGGAGCAGTCCTTCATCGACAACGAGGTGGAACAGCTCTGCGGCATGCTCAATGAATGGCAGATTTACCATGAGCTGCGCGACCTGCCCGAGGAGGTCTGGCAATTCCTCAAGGACAAGGGTTTCTTCGGCCTGATCATCCCCAAGGAGTACGGCGGCAAGGATTTCAGCCCCTACGCCCAGAGCCGGGTGATGAGCAAGATCGCCACCCGTTCACTGACCGCCGCCGTCACCGCCATGGTGCCAAACTCCCTCGGCCCGGGTGAACTGCTGGCCAAATACGGCACCGACGAACAGAAACAACGCTGGCTGCCGGATCTGGCCGCCGGCAAGGAAATCCCCTGCTTCGGTCTGACCGGGCCCGAGGTGGGGTCCGACGCCAGCAACCTGCCCGACCGCGGCGTGATCTGCACCCAGGAGGTGGATGGCGAGGAAGTGCTGGGCATGCGTCTGAGCTTCGCCAAGCGCTGGATCACCCTGGCGCCCATCGCCACCGTGGTGGGGCTCGCCTTCAAACTGTATGACCCGGATCATCTGCTCGGCGACGAGGAAGAGCTGGGCATCACCTGCGCCCTGCTCCCCGCCGACACCCCCGGCGTGGAAATCGGCCGGCGTCATAACCCCGGCGGCTCGCCGTTCATGAACGGGCCGATCAACGGCACCGACGTGTTCGTGCCCCTGGACGCCATCATCGGCGGCCCGGACATGGCCGGCAAAGGCTGGCGCATGCTGATCGAATGCCTGGGCGCCGGGCGCGGCGTCTCCCTGCCGGCCCTGGCCACCGCCAGCGCCGAGATGGGCTACCAGACGGCCGGCGCCTTCGGCCGCATCCGCCGCCAGTTCAACACCGCCGTTGGGCAGTTCGAGGGGGTACAGGAAGCCTCCGCTGAAGTGGCCGGCCTCGCCTACACCCTGGAGGCCTACCGCCATCTGGTTACCCGGGGGCTGGAAGAAGGCACTATTTCGGTGGTCACCGCCATGGCCAAGTACCATTCCACCGAAATGATGCGCCGCCTGATCAACCGCGGCATGGACATCGCCAGCGGCCGCGCGGTGCAGGCCGGGCCACGCAACTTCATGGCACTGCCCTACCAGGCCATCCCCATCGCCATCACGGTGGAAGGCGCCAATATCCTGACCCGCTCGCTGATGATCTTCGGCCAGGGCGCGCTGCGCTGCCATCCTTTCCTCTACGACGAACTCAACGCCCTGCAGGACGAGGACAAGGAGCGCGGCCTGGAGACCTTCGAGGCACTGTTCCTCAAGCACGCCGGTCACACCATCGGCAATATGTGCCGGGGCCTGGTCCATGCCCTGACCGGCGGCCGCCTGGCGGACATCCCCGCCAACGCGGACAGCTTCAGCACCCCCTGGTACCGTCTGATCAGCCGCTACAGCGCGGTGCTGGCCAGCACCTCCGACGCCGCTTTCGCATTGCTGGGCGGCGACCTCAAACGTCGCGAACTGCTCAGCGCGCGGCTCGGCGATGCCCACAGCCAATTACTGATCGCCTGCGCCGTGCTCAAGTTCCATGGCACCCTGCCCCGGGACGAAGCTAACGACGCCCATGCCACCTATGCCCTGCATCACGCCCTGAGCCAGGCCCACGAAGCCTTGGAGGCGTTCTACCGCAACCTGGGCGTGTTCGGCATCGGCTGCCTGTTGAAAGGCTGGTTCTTCCCGCTCGGCCGCCCGGCCGGCGCCCACCGTCCCGGAGACGATCTGATCCGCACCGTTGGCGACCAGATCATGGAGCCCACCAGCGTGCGGGAATCCCTGGCCAGCTTCACCTACCGCTGTGATGACCCGGAAGACGCCATCGGCCGGGTGGAAAACACCTACCGCAAACTGCTGGAGGTGGAACCCGCCTACCTGGCCTTCCTCAAGGCCGACGGCAAAGGCGAGTTGGATGGGGAAACCCTGGAAGAACGCCTGCACGTAGCGGTGGCCAAGGGCGTGATTGCCGGCGACAAGGTGAACGAGCTGCTCGAGTACGACGCCCTGCGCTACGACTGTCTGCTCACCGACGCTTTCGACTTCGAACTCAAAGAGGTGAAAATGCACACCGAACGGCCGGTGTGAGTCGCGGGCCGGGCGCCGGGGAACCGGCGTCCGGCAGCATTTCGCTAATCAGACACAAAAACAATAAATCCTGTATGGCCAGACTGCCGGCAACGACTACCTGGAAGCCCCATTCACCTTCGTGACCTCCAGATTGAATGGATCAATACCCTGTAAACACCCGGCGTTTATACCGTACTTGCCGGACAAAGCGCGGGGCTTATGATGCGTGTAGATACCACAGGTCCTGCAGAAATAATGCTCGGCCACTTTAGTGTTGAACTGATAGCAACCCAGGCCGTGCTCTCCCTTTAACAGCTTAAAATCGGCTTGCTCTGCGTAGACCATTCTCGCCCCTTTCCTTGTGCAGATGGAGCAGTCACACATATAGGCCATGTCGAGGCTGCACCTGACCTCGAATACCACTGACTGGCAATGACAGCTTCCTTGATACGTATTCATGACTCGAAGACAACCCTGGCAGTGGTATTTACGATGTGTGCTGCTGAATTCCAGTCTTGAGCCTATCGTCCTCCCCAAACACGGGCAATCGAAGCCTGGATAGATTCGGAGCGAGAGTCCGCGGAGTTCGTGGCCACCGTCCACGGCCGCCGCCCTCCGGGTCGTCGCTGACGCGACGTCAAAAATCGCTCCCGGCGATTTTTTGATCGGCGGGTCCCAACATTGGCAAATTTAACAATGACCGTGGGTCGCGCGTCTTTCGCCGCTTGTCGGTTTCGTCTACGCTTTGCCGGATATGTCGAGTGCCCCCAATGGCCGGCTCATTCGCCGGTCAACCGGGGCCTTTGCCGCTTCCCGGCGGCCGCCTTCGACCCAATAAGCAGGTAAAAAGACCCAGTCAATGACAGTTTCCATCGAGGAAAAGGCAAGTTTCGAGTTCAAGGGCCGCATGCTGATGGCGACGGTCCTCTATCTCAAGGACCTGGACTCCCGTAGTCTGCATCAGCAAATCTCCCAACGGCTGGAAGACGCCGCCCAGTGGCTGCTGGACGCACCGGTGGTGGTGGATGTGGCCCATCCGGAAGAAGCCTCCCAGGTGGAGCTGCTGACCGCCGTGGACACCCTGCGCGGGCTGGGCGTCAATCTGGTCGCCCTGGCCCGCCACCCGGAACTGGACGACCAGGTGGCCGCCATGCTCGGCCTGGGCAGCATCAATCTGGCCAATGGCCGCGATGTGGCCCGCAGTGAGCCGCCGGCGCGCACCGGCAACAGCAAGGCCGCCCCGGCCGCCGCCGAGGACACCCTGGTGGTGGAGCAGCCGGTGCGTTCCGGACAACAGGTCTATGCCCGTGGCGATCTGATCGTGCTGGCTCCGGTGAGCACCGGCGCCGAATTGCTGGCCGAAGGCAATATTCATATATACAACACGTTGCGCGGACGGGCTCTGGCCGGCGTGCGGGGCAATGAGGCGGCGCGGATCTTCTGTCAGGATCTGGACGCGGAACTGGTGTCCATCGCCGGCCATTACCGGGTCGCCGAGGATCTGCCTGACGCCTATCGACGCAAACCCGTGCAAATGAGCCTGGACGGCGACGCCATGTGCTTCGCCGATCTGATGGGCAAAAGTTGAGAACCTGTCGTTGCCGGTGTCCGGTAGCGGCTCGCACCTACGTCTGCAAGGACTTCGAGGAGAAGAGATCGTGACAAAAATCGTGGTCGTGACATCCGGCAAGGGAGGAGTGGGCAAGACCACCACCAGCGCCGCCCTGGCAACCGGTCTCGCCATGCGTGGCCATAAAACCACGGTAATCGATTTTGATGTGGGGCTGCGGAATCTGGACCTGATCATGGGTTGCGAGCGCCGCGTGGTTTACGACCTGGTCAACGTGATCAACGGTGACGCCAATCTCAAGCAGGGTCTGATCAAGGACAAGCGGGTGGAAAACCTGTTCATCCTGCCCGCCTCCCAGACCCGCGACAAGGATGCTCTGACCCAGGAAGGCGTGGAGAAGGTCCTCAACGGCCTGCGCGACATGGAGATGGAGTACGTAATCTGCGACAGCCCCGCGGGGATCGAGAAAGGTGCGCTGATGGCCGCCTACTTCGCCGACGAAGCGATCGTGGTGACCAACCCCGAAGTGTCCAGTGTGCGTGACTCCGACCGCATCCTGGGGATTCTTTCCAGCAAGACCCGCAAGGCCGAACAGGGCGAAGGCGACATTCCCGCCCGGCTGCTGCTGACCCGCTACTCTCCGGAACGGGTGGACCGCGGCGAGATGCTGTCGGTGGGCGATGTGCAGGAAATCCTGGCCGTGGACCTGCTCGGCGTGATTCCCGAATCCCAGGCCGTGCTCAATGCCAGTAACTCCGGCGCGCCGGTGATCCTGGATCTGGAATCCGATGCTGGCCTGGCGTACGCCGATGCCGTGGCGCGGTTCATTGGCGAGGAACGCCCCCACCGCTTCCTCACCGCCGCCAAGAAAGGATTGTTTGGACGACTGTTCGGAGGCTAAATCATGGGCATCTTCAGTTACTTGCTGCCTAAGAAGCAGAACACCGCCTCCACCGCCAAGGAGCGGCTGCAAATCATCGTCGCCCGCGAACGCAGCGGACGCGGCGGTCCCGACTACCTGCCACAACTGCAGGAAGAACTGCTGGCCGTGGTGCGCAAATACGTCCCGGTGGACCCGGAGGCAGTGAATGTGCAAGTGGACCGGGAGTCCGGCTGCGAGGTTCTGGAACTGAACATCACCCTGCCGGAAGGCGAGGACGATTGATCATTATCGCCGAACCTTGACACACTGTTCTTTTGTACAGTATCTTTGCGGTTCGGCGAGCCCCCTTCAGATTCCCTTCTGTGACCCCTTGAAGGCCTGATCGATCTCCAGGTTCCACGGATGGAACCGGGCTCCCGTTAAGGCAGGGAATAGTGAATAGGGAACAGTGAATAGCTCGCGGGAAAAGCGTGAGCCTTATTTCCAGGAATATGAAAGTAAAGAGGCCGCATCCATCGTCTGGGCGCGGCCTCTTTGTTTTCAGCTTCCAACCGGCGCATCCCGCGCAACTATTCCCTATTCACTGTTAACTGCTTCTCTCATCCCATATGCCACCCATGGCTGACCACCACGGACTGGCCGGTGAGCGCCGCCGAGGGGAAGGCCGCCAGGTGCAGGGCCAGTTCCGCCACATCCTCCACGGTGGTGAATTCGCCGTCCACGGTGTTCTTGAGCATGACGTTGCGGATCACCTCATCCTCGGAGATGCCGAGTTCTTTCGCCTGTTCCGGGATCTGTTTGTCCACCAGCGGGGTGCGCACGAAACCGGGGCAGATGATGTTACTGCGCACACCGTGGGCAGCGCCCTCCTTCGCCACCGAGCGGCAGAGGCCGAGCAAGGCGTGCTTGGCGGCAACATAAGGTGCTTTCAGCGGTGAGGCCTCCAGGGAGTGCACCGACCCCATATACAGCATGGTGCCGCCACCGCTGGCGTACATGGCCCGCAGCGCTTCCCGGGTGAGCAGAAAGGCGCCGTCCAGATGCACCGCCATGACCTTGCGCCAATTGGCGAAGGACAGCTGATCCAGCGGGTCGATATGCTGAATACCCGCGTTGGCGAACGCCACATCCAGACCGCCCCAGGCCGTCACCACGGCGCTGACGCCATCACCGACCGCCGTTTCGTCGGTGACGTCCATGGTCACCGCCATGGCCTCGCCACCGGCGGCCCGAATCGCCGCTGCTGTTTCCCCGGCACTGTGGCCATCCAGATCGGCCACCGCCACCCGCGCGCCTTCCCGGGCATAGCGCTCGGCAATACCCCGGCCAATGCCGCGGGCGGCGCCAGTGATCAACGCCACCTTGCCGTGCAGACGTCCCGCTTGCTCTCCCATTCCACTACTCTCCTGTCCTACTGCTTCCCGGTTCATGACACCACCGGGCCGTCCTTGCCCTTGTTGCCGCTTTCCTGCTCGCCGGCCGCCGTGGCGTCATCGCCGTTGCCCTGTTTCCGCGATGACGACCGCCCTGCCCACAACCGTAACTGACCGACGATGCCGGCGGGGAAAAAGTACACGCTGAGCACGAACAGCAGACCGAACCACAGTAACCAGCGCTCCGGCCCCACCAGCTCCGCCAGCAGCGAGCCCGGCTCCAGACCGCCGCCCAGCCACTTGAGCACATCCTGCAGATAATTCTGCGCCAACAGGAACAAGACCGCGCCCACCACCGAGCCATACAGTGTACCCATGCCACCGATCACGCACATCAGCAGAATGAACACCATCAGCTCGAAATTAAGTGTGTTCTCCGGATTCACATAGCGGTTGATCAGCGCGAACAACACACCAGCCAGCGTCGCCAGCAAAGCGGAAATGATCACCACCGCGGTGCGGTAAAACACGGTCCGGTAGCCGAGCGCCTGGGCACGGAATTCATTCTCCCGAATCGCCTGCAACACGCGCCCGAACGGAGAGTTCACCAAGCGCAGCAGGAACAGGAACACGCCAACAGTGACAAAGAAAGTGATGTAATACATCAGATCGCGGCCAGTGATACGCGCCTTGAACACCGATTCCCGCCATACCTCACCGAGATTTCCCGGATCGGTGAACAACCCGGTCAGGAAAGTAGTGATACTGAAACCACGCAGCTCACCATCAAAAGGTTTGAAGGCCGGCCCCAGTTCACGCGGCACCCGCACGCGCAGCCCATCCTCACCGCCGGTGATGTGATAAAGCTGCGTCACCAGACTGAGGAACGCGAACGCCACCGCCAGCGTCACCAGCGCGAAGAAAATCGCCTTCACCCGCAACGACAACAATCCCAATAACAATGCCAACAGCAGGCTCACCAGCAGGGAGGCGCCCAGCCCGATAAAGATCGGAGCAAAGCCTTTACCCATGGCGTCCATGGTCATCGCCACGCCATAGGCGCCAATACCGAAAAACATGGTATGGGCAAAGGACACAATGTGGGTGTATCCCAACATCAAATCGTAGGACGCCACCACGATCACGAACACGCAGATCATGCCCAGGGTGGAAAATGCCCGTGTACCGGGGAACAGGAACGGCCCCAGCGCCAAGCACAGGAACATCAACAGCAGCACCACGGTGAGCGGACGGCTGCGCGGATAATCTCCGGAAAGCAAGGTCTTCAGCATGTCTCTCTCCTCACACCTTGATGACCGGAATCAGGCCCTGGGGCCGCCACATCAGTACCGCCACCATCAGACCGACGGTGGCCACCGCCGCCAGCCGCGGCTCCAGATAACCGACATAGAGATTGATCAGGCCCACCAGCACGGCGCCGTAAAAACAGCCCCGCACCGAACCCAGACCACCGAGAATGATCACCACGATCACCGAGATCATCAGTTCCTCGCCCATGTGCGCGGTGATGATTTCCCGGTACATGGCCCACATGGCACCACCGATGCCAGCCAGGGCGGAGCCCGCCACGAACACCGCCAGGAACAGCAGACGGATACGGTAGCCGTGCACTTCCACCATCTCCCGGTTTTCCACTCCGGCACGGATCAGAATGCCCAGGCGGGTACGGTCGATTACCCACAACATCAGCGCGTACACCCCCAGCCCCAGGATCACCGCCAGCAGGCGATATTTTTCCAGGGCGATGCCGCCAATAATGGGAATGGCATCGCTGATCAACAGCGCGCCGCGCAGCGCTTCCGGTCGCGGCACCGGGATCTCGTTGGAACCCCAGATCACCTGCAGCAGTTCCATGACGATGATGGAGCCGCCCACGGTCACCAGGATCTGCTTGAGGTGATCACCATAAACCGGCCGGATCACCAGCCGCTCGAACAACACGCCGAGCAACCCCGCCACCACCAGCGCGAACAGCAGCGCCGGAACCACGGCCACCAGATTGACCCACAGCGAGCCGCTGGTGTAGTCGTTCAGCCACATGGTCAGCACAGTGGCGCCGGCGAAGGCGCCGAGGGAAATAAAGGAACCGTGGGCCAGATTCAACACGTTCATCAGGCCGAAGGTCAGGGTCATGCCGGAAGCCATCAGAAACAGCATGGCGCCCATGGCCAGGCCGCTCAAAGTGAGTACCGCCCAGGTGGAGGAAGGCATCAGAAACAGCGGAATCACCACCATGATCAGCAACAGGAACAGGTGCGGTTTGTCCTGCCGGAAGGCACGCAGCTTCTCCCACCACGACCTGTTGCCGGTGTCGGCGTCAAAAACATCTTGAGGAGCGGACATGCTCTGTTCTCCTTATTGGTGCGCGCCCAGGCCAAGGCCCAGCAGTTCATGCTGCAAGTCCTCGTCCTCGGCGAGTTCCGCCATGGTGCCCCGGTGCACGATATGTCCGTCACTCATCACCGCCACGGACTGGCCAAGGCGCCGGGAAAAATTGAAGTTCTGTTCCACCAGCAGGATCGATACCCGCTGTTGTTTGAGTTGCTCGAAAGCATCGGCCAGGTCATTGATGATGGCCGGCGCCAGCCCCTTGGTGGGCTCATCCACCAACAGCAACTCGCGCGGTTCGATCACCGCCCGGGCAATGGCCAGCATCTGTTTCTGCCCACCGGAAAGATTGCCGGCGGCGCGATTCCAGAATTTCTTCAACGGCGGAAATACTTCAAAAATCCAGTTCAGGCGTTGCTCGTCCATGGCACCGCTGACCGCCGCCAGGACCATGTTTTCCCGCACCGTGAGCTGACCGAAAATGCCCATGTTTTCCGGTACGAAAGCAATACCACCGCGGGCGATGGCCGGCGTTGCCGTGCCACCAATGTCACGCCCCTGAAAACGCACCTGCCCTTTGGTCAGGGTGGTCAACCCCATGATGGTGCGTAACGTGGTGCTCTTGCCGGCACCGTTACGTCCCAGCAGCACGGTCAGTTCTCCCGCCGGCACATCCAGATCGACACCGTGCAGAATGTGATATTGATCGATGTCCGCGTAGACGTCCCGCAGAGACAGAATCGGCTCGCTCATGCGCCCTCCTCCGCTTCCGCCGCCACACCCAGGTAGGCTTCCTGCACGATTGGCGAGGCGATCACCTCGGTGGGCTCACCATCGGCCACCAGTTCGCCGTTATGCAATACCACGATGCGATCCGCCAGGGAGCGCACCACATCCATTTTGTGTTCCACCAGCAACACCACTTTGTCTTCACGCTGTTTGATCTGGGCGATCAGATCCAGGATCACCGGCACTTCGTCCACGCTCATGCCGGCGGTGGGCTCATCGAACATGAAAACAGTGGGCTCCAGCGCCAGCATCAGCGCCACTTCCAGCTTGCGCTGATCACCGTGGGAAAGATTGGCCACCGCGTCATCGGCGCGGTGCAGCATGTTGACCTGCCGCAGATACTCGGCGGCGCGGTCGGTGATATCACGGCGCTTCGACGCCATTTGCCAGAATACATGGCCGATCCGGTGACGCGACGCCACCGCCAGGCGCACATTTTCCAGAGCGCTGAGATCGGGAAACAGATTGGTGAGCTGAAACGCGCGCCCCAGCCCTTTGTCCGCCCGGGCGGCCACGCCCAAATCGGTGATGTCTTCGCCAAACAGATGGACACTGCCGGCGCTGGCCCGCAGTTGTCCTGAAATCAGATTGAACCAGGTGGTTTTACCCGCCCCGTTGGGACCGACGATGGCGGTCAGGGTGCCCGCCTGGAAGGCGCAGGACACCCGATTCACCGCCACGTGACCACCAAACTGGATGGTCAGGTCGCGGGTTTCGAGAACGGCGGTTGGTGACGCCATGGCAACTTCCCCGTAGGCAAACTCAAACCGTGGAGACGAGGCTCCGCGAGCTGCGCGGACGGCGTGCCGGAACACGCCGTCCGCAACCGATCAGCGCTGATTGCGCAGCGGAATCTTCATCTCGTCCATGGAGATTTCCCGTACCAGCACCGGCACGCCGGCGGTGACGGTGCGATCCGCGAACCAATCGTCACGCTCTTGCGATTCGATACGGAAGTGGTACATGGCCTGCATCGCCTGATGGTCTTCCTCGCGGAAGGTCATCTTGCCCTTGGGCGTGTCGAAGCTGAGCCCTTCCATCGCCTCGATCAGGTCCTCGCTGTCGGTGGACCCTTCGGTCTTGCGCAGCGCCGCGGTGATCGCCATGGCCTGGGCGAAGCCCTGGGCGGTGAAGAAATCCGGTGCCGCCTTGAAACGCTTGAAGTGCTCCTTCACGAACCAGTCGTTGATCTCGTTTTTCGGGGACTCGAAGTAATAGAAACCGGCGCCTTCCATGCCTGGGAAGGCGGAATAGCCGGCCAAAGCGGCCAGAATGTTACCGCCGGTGGCCAGCTTGATACCGTAACGCTCCGGATGCAGATCCTGAATACGGCCGAGCGGATTGGCGCTGCCCGCCCAGATGGCGAAGATGTACTTGCCTTTGTCGCAGCCGTCCGGATCCTTCAACGCGGTGAACAAACGCTGGGCGGCGGCGGTGAAATCGGTGGTGTCCAGGGGCAGGTATTCCTCATGCACCACTTTGCCGCCGGCGGAGGTCATCGCTTCCTTGTAGGCGGCGACGCCATCACGGCCAAAGGCGTAGTCCTGGGCGATGGTGGCCACGCAGACACCGGGTTGCCCCAGCGCCACCGCGTTGGAGACCGCATCCTGTGAGGAATTGCGCCCCACCCGGAAGACATAGCGGTTCCAGTCCGCGCCGGTAATGGCGTCGGCCACCCCTTCCGGCATGATGATGCGCTCGTATTCCTCGGCGATCGGCAAGGTGGCCAGGGCGACGCCGGAGGCCACCGGCCCCACCACGATGCTGGCATCGTCCTCGGCGTAGGCTTCCTCCACCAGGGAGCGGGCCCGGGCGGGGTCGTTCTGGGTGTCTTTATCGATGATCTCGATCTTGCGGCCGGCCACTTCCATGGTGCCGTCGGTGGCGTATTCAAAGCCCATGCGCATGCCGTCACCCAATTGCTTGGCGTACGCGGAAAGCGGACCGGAGAATCCGGTGACGTGGGCGATGCGGACACTGTCACCGGCTTGCGCGACAGCGGAAAACGACAGGGTACCCAGGGTGAACGCCGTTACGGCGAGCAGACGCTGCTTCATGTTATCTCTCCCTTTCTATCTTCATCGTCTGCACGGCAGCGCGATGAGTGGGCTTGTTGTTCGGTTGTTGTCATTGGGTCGAGAACCGTCCCGGCACGGCCGGACGGCGCGGCACCTCGCCTTGTCCAAACAGGGCGAACTGCATTGGCTCACAATATGACAACTGAATCAGGTTTCTTCAAGCATCAAAATGGATACAAATTTCATTATTTCGTCTACAACGCAATTCAAAGCCATCCAAAATGCTCAATAAAACCCTATAAAACAGGAACTAACAGCGACCAAAAAGAAATCCCTTCAAACACGGTTCAACTTGACACTGCATGGCTTCAGTCGTAATTTTTCTGACTACCGATTCAGTTTTCAAATAACAAAACAGGATTTGCCCATGAGTTCCGCCGCCAAGGACATCTCCCCCAGCGCCCCGAAAACCGCCCGTGGTGCGCGCACCCGTGCCCGGATTCTGAAAGCCGCCGAGGACACCTTTGGCACTCTTGGCTATCACCGCGCCGGCATCAGCGACATCACCCGCGCCGCCGGCGTGGCGCAAGGCACGCTGTACTGCTACTTCTCCGGCAAGGAGGAAATCCTGCGGGAACTGGTGCGCGACATGGGGCATAAAGTGCGGGCTCATCTGGCCGCCAGTGTGATCGGCGCCCGTGACCGGCTGCAGGCGGAGGAACTGGGTCTGCGCGCCTTCCTCGAATACGTCAGCGCCAACCCCTCGCTGTACCGGGTGCTGCAGGAAGCGCAGTTCGTCGATGAAGCGATCTTCCGCGAGTACTACGAAGCATTCGGCCGGGGCTACATGCGCATGCTGGCCGATGCCACCCGCAAGGGCGAAGTGCGGCCTGGCAATGATGAAATCCGGGTCTGGGCCCTGATGGGCCTGTCCAATTTTCTCGGCCTGCGCTTCGCCCTGTGGGACCGGGACCGCTCCTTCGACGAGGTGGTCGCCACCATATCCGATCTGTTCCGTAACGGGCTGGCCCTGGACGGCAAGGAGAAGGCATGAGCGAGTTGGTGCTTTATCGGAACCAGGACGGCCTGGCACGGCTCACCCTTAACCGCCCGGAGCGGCACAACGCCCTGGTGCCGGAATTACTGGATGCCCTTGCCGATGCCCTGGCCCGCGCCCATGGCGAAGCCCCCAGGGCGCTGCTGCTGGATGCCAATGGCCGCTCCTTTTCCACCGGCGGTGACGTGGCCGGCTTTTATCACACGCCGCGAGAGCATCGCCGCGACTATGCCCACCATGTGGTGGGCCGCCTCAACGACGTCATCCTGGCCCTGCTGACCCTGCCCTGCCCCACCGTGGTGGCGGTGCACGGCACGGTGACCGGCGGCTCCCTCGGTCTGGTACTGGGCTGCGACATCGCCGTGGCCGGACCGCGCGCCAGCTTCGCACCCTGGTACACGGTGGTGGGCTACAGCCCGGACGGCGGCTGGACCGCTCTGATGCCGGAGCGTATCGGCCGCGCCCGCGCCCTCGACATCCAGTTGCTCAACCGGCGAGTGAGTGCCGAGGAAGCGCACCGCATCGGTCTGGTGCAGCACCTGGTGAACGAGGGCGAGGAACAGGATCAGGCGCTCGCGCTGGCACGGCGGTTGTGCCGGGCGCAGCCGTCCAGCGTCCGTCACACCCTGGCATTGACGCGGCCGGATCCACACCGGGTTCGCGCCGCCCTGGATGACGAGCGTCAGCATTTTCTGGAACAGATCGACAGCGACGAAGCGGACAGCGGCATGGCCGACTTCCTCGCCCGCTGATACGAAAACACCCCAAAGCCGCGAATCAAACGGGAGAGCAAACCGCCGGGAAACCTTCCTTTCCCGGCTCAACGGCCCAAGCAGTGTGAGCGAGTCTGTTCCACAGTCTCTATCAGGGCATAACAACAACAATCGGGAGAACCACAATGAGCAGAAACACCCTGCTATACCGGCTCGGCCAGGCCGCGCTGATCAGCGCTCTGCCCCTGTCGGCCAGCGCCTTCCAGACCTTCGCCGATGAAGATCGTTCGGCGGAGTTGAGCAGCGAGCCGGCACATCAACGCTACCAATTCAACACCCCCACCACCGTTACTTACGACCGCGACACCGTCGCCCTGGGCGCCGCCCAGACCCGCGTTTACGTGGCGGACATGGGCGACTACAAGATCCGCGTGCTCAACCTCAACGGCGCCGCCATCGGCACCCTCGACGACGCCGACCAGACCCTGGCGGCGGACAGCCCGGCCAGCACCGTTCCGGATATCCGCGCGCCGCTGGGCATCGCCTTTCTGTCGAAAAGCGAGGCGGATGACGATCGTCTGGCCGGTCTTTACGTCAACGATGTGGGCCGTCAGCAGGTGCATTTTTTCCGCACCGTCGCCGGCAGCGCCGATAATTTCGAATACGTCACCTCCATCGGCCAGCCCGGTCACGGTGGCGGCGAGGATCTGTATCTGCCACGCAACATGACGATCACGCCGCAAGGGTTCATCTACGTCTCCGATGAATTCAACCATCGCATCAAGGCGTTCAGCATCGACCCGGACAACAACTATCAGGTCAGCCTGATCCAGACCGTCGGCTGGCAGGACGGCAGCGGCCAGTATGTCGGCGCCGGGCCGATCCTGCGCGGCGTGGATAAAAACTACGGCACCGATTCCACCAACTACGACGACTATGCCGGCGAACCGGAAAAACGCGACGGCTTCCGCATTCCCCAGGGCATGACCTACTACCAGTCACCGGACAATGGCGCCACCTATCTTTACGTGGCCGACAACGGCAACAATCGCATCAAGATTTTCCGGGTCAATACCGCCACCGGCCAATTAACCCTGGACGACATGCTCGGGCGCATCCGCGATGACGACGGCAACATCGATCACCTGAAACGCCCCCGCGGCGTGCGCACCGACCTGCAGGGCAACCTGTACGTGGCGGACACCTACAACGGCCGCATCCTGCGCTTCCCCAACCTGGCCGCCACCACCGACACCAACCCGGTGAAGTACCGAAGCAGCGGCAGCGCCGACGCCCAGGCCACCTGGGTCTATGGTCATCTGGGTATCCATCAGGTGGAGATGCGCGCCCCCACCACCGCCGCCAATGAAGATGCCGCCTTTCAGTTACCCAACGACCTGGTGCCGGTAATCGATGCCAACGGCAATTTCCACCGCGAGGATATCTGGTCGTGGGGTTACTTCTTCAGTGACGCCCGCGTACATCTGGTCAGCGACAGCGGCAATAATCGCATCAAGAAATGCTGGACCAATTCCGCCGGCACCACCCTGCTGCGCTGTTCCGTTTCCGCCGGCGTCGGCGGTGAGAGTAACCATGAATTCTGGGGGCACCCGCGTACGCTTGCCGGGCAGTTGCACTCCGCCAGCGGCATGGCATGGCTGGGCAGCAAGAACCGCCTGCTGGTCAGTGATACGCCCAACACCCGCATCAACATGTACGATGGCAGCGGCAATTATCTTGGCCGTTTCCCCGGTACCGATATCAGCTATGGGGTCACCGGCATCGCCACTTTCAACGATAGCAACCACGGTGAAATGGTGGCGGTTCTGGTGGGTGCCGACGCCACCCTGCCCTGGCCCTACACCGGCGACGCCAGCGTTCGTATTTACGATGCCGACGGCAACCTGGAAGAGCTATTCAACCTGAGCTACCGCACCGGCGGCCTGTCGGCGCCGCGCATCGCGCTGACCTCCAGCAACATCAATTATCCGGTATCGATCTCGGTACGCGGCGGCGGCGACCAACACGAACTGTACATCACCAGCTTCGCCAATTACGCCTGGCGATTCGACTATGACAGCGGCAGCGGCACGCTGAACCGGATCTGGTACGCCGGCGGCGTCGACAGCAACAAAGGCAGTGACCTGGGCGACAACTGGAGTCTCGGCCCGGCGTTCTTCGATCAGGGCGCCCCCGGCACCTTCGATCAGATTGGCAGTGTGCTGGCTCTGTCCGACCGCATCTACGTCACCGACCGGCGCAACCAGCGCATCCAGGCTCTGTCCCCGGCCAACGGCGGCCTGCTTGGGCAAGTGGGCGTCGGTGGCGGCACCTACGACCATCCGGAAGACCTGGAAGCGGACCGGCTGTTCCTGCCCGCCGGCCTGGCTTACGACGCGCAGCAGGACAGCCTGCTGGTGGCCGATGGCTTCAACATGGTGGCGCGGGCCTGGGCCAACCCGGACGACAGCGCCCCGGACGGTAACGGCGTGATCCGCCCGAACTATCTGGGTCACTGGCTGGACCGCTCGCTCGGCAGCCGCCCGGGCGGCTTGTTCGACGCCGAACAGGTGGCCGTGGGTGACGGCTCGGTATTTGTGTTCTCACTGATCAGCAACCGCGTCACCCGCTTCAACTGGTCGGAACTGAACCCGTAAGAAAATGTGGGCGCGGGGCTCTGGCCATTGGCGAACCCCGCGCCGACGGAACAAGAAACCGGAGGCATCAATGGAAATGTTCGACCTTCTGGCCCAACGTGCCCGGGTAACCCCGGACCGGCTGGCACTGGAAGATCTGCACAGCGGCGAACGCTACAACTACGCGCAGCTCAACGAAAGGGCGGCCCGGCTGGCGGCGGCGGCCCGTGAGCATTGGGGGTTGCGGGAAGGCGACCGGCTCGCCTGGCTCGGCCACAGCCGCGCGGAATTCTTCGCCATGCTGTTCGGCTGCGCCAAGGCCGGCCTGATTCTGGTGCCACTGAACTGGCGACTGGCGGTGCCGGAGCTGGAAGTCCTGATGGCCGACTGCCAGCCCGGGGCCTTGATCTTCGGTGACGAACTGGCCGACGCGGCCCGCGCCCTGGGGGGCACCTTCACCGACCTGACGCTGGTGGCGCTGGATCAGCCGGTCGGCTCGGAACGCCACTATCACCAGGATCTTCAACAGGTGGCCCCGGATCTCAGCGCGCACCCGGAAAAGAGTCCGGACACGCCCTGGTACCTGCTCTACACCTCCGGCACCACCGGCCGGCCCAAGGGCGTGGTGCAGACGTTTCGCATGATGCTGGCCAATTACCTGAACATCGGCCTGGCGGTGAATCTCATCGGCGAGGACGTACTGCTCAACGTGCTGCCATTGTTCCACACCGCTGGCATCAATCTTTACTCCAGCGCGGTGTTTTTTGTTGGCGGTACCGTGCTGGTGGCACGCAATTTCGAGCCTCAACAAGCCCTCGACATATTGGAACGGCGGGCGACCATTTTCTTCGGCGTGCCGGCGGTGTACCAGGCGCTGCTGGAGCAACCGGGATTCAGCGGCGAGCGGCTGCGCCGGGTACGTTCCTGGGGTTGCGGCGGCGCCCCGCTATCCCTGCCGGTGGCGCAGAGTTATGTGGAGCACGGCATTCATGTGCGTACCGGCATGGGCATGACCGAAACCGGCCCCACCGTGTTTTTGCTCGATGAAGACAAAGTAATTGAAAAAATCGGCTCCGTGGGCCGCCCGCAATTGCTCACCGAAGTCCGTATCGTCGACCGGGATGGCCGCGACGTGCCCGACGGCGAAGCCGGCGAGCTGCTGATCCGCGGCCCCAACATTACGCCGGGTTACTGGAATCGTCCGGACGCTACCGCCGAGGCCATCGAAGCCGACGGCTGGCTGCACAGCGGCGACGTCGCCCGGCGCGACGACGACGGCTTTTATTACATCGTCGATCGCTGGAAGGACATGTACATCTCCGGCGGCGAAAACGTCTACCCCGCTGAAGTGGAAAAAGTGCTTGAACAACATCCGGCCATCGCCGAAGTGGCGGTGGTGGGCATCGCCGACCAGCGCTGGGGCGAAGTGGGCAAGGCCTGCTACGTGCCGCGCCCGGACAGCCAGGTCGACGAGGACGCTTTGCGCGCCCACTGCCGTGAACGGCTGGCCGGCTACAAGGTTCCCAAGGTTTTCCAGTGCCTGCCGGCACTGCCCCGTAACGCCCTGGGCAAAGTCACCAAACAGGAGCTGCGCAATGGCGCCGAATAAACCACGGCTGGAGCAAGCCGTGACCCTGTCCCAACAGGACTTTGATCATTTCGCCGAGATCAGCGGCGATCACAACCCCATCCATGTGGATCCCCAGTACGCCTCGGTAACCCGCTTCGGCGCCACCGTTTCCCATGGCATGCTGTTGTTTTCCCATCTGCGCGCGCTGATCGCCCGGTCCTGGCCCGGCGCCACCCTGTCCATGCAGGAACTGATGTTCCCCGCCCCCGCCTACGCCGACGAGGCATTGACGGTGATCGTCGAAGCGCGGCAACAGGACGATCTATTCACCACCCGTGTGGTCAAGGCCGACGGCAGCGTCTGCCTGGAAGGCCGCGCCCGTATTCACATCGCCGAGGAGAACACCCCGTGAGCGAGACCCTGCCCCGTTTTCACGCCCTGAAGGTCGGCGACCAGGCCACCGTCTCCCGCCATTTCAGCGCCGGGGAGCTGAGCCAGTGGTGCGCGCTGGTCAACTTCCCCGAGGCCCGGTGCGCCACCGTGCCGGAACCGCTCATCGCCGGCTTGTTTTCCTATCTGCTTGGCGAGAAGTTGCCCGGCCACGGCACCAACTATCTCAAGCAAAGTCTGCACTTCGAACAGAACGCCGATGTGGGCGAAGCGCTCACCGCCAAGGTCACGGTGACCCGCCTGCGCGCCGACAAGGCACTGGTGAATCTGGCCACCGAATGCACCGGCGCCAATGGCCGGATGATCTGTTCCGGCGAAGCCCTGGTGCTGTTTCAATGTTGACAGGAATGCTGAGCAAGGCGCTGCACCCCGGTCTGTTGCCCTGGCTGACCCGGCTCAACCATCTGATCGAGGAACAACGCCGCAAAGGTATCGAAGCCACCCCCGCCATGGTCCGCGACAGCCTGGCGGGGATGACCGACACCCTGGTCACGGATAGCCCCGACATCGCCGACGTACGCGACCTGCTGGTGGATGCGGACGGACATACCATCACCGCGCGCGCCTACGATCCGGCACCGGGCCAGCGCAAGCCGGTGTGTTTATTTTTTCACGGCGGCGGCCACATGGCCGGCAGTGTCCAGGTGTACGACCCGATCTGCCGCAAACTGGCCAGGGCCAGCGGTCACCTGTTGCTGTCGGTGGAGTACCGGCTGACACCGGAGCACCCCTACCCGGCGGGCCTGGAAGATTGTCTGGCGGTGACACGAGGGCTCTACCCGCTGCTGTCCCGGGAAGGCTATCCAGTGCAACGGTCACTGACGCTGGCCGGGGACTCCGGCGGTGGCGCCTTGGCCGCCACGCTTTCCGCCCTGCTGCAGGACGATGAGGCACATCGCCCGCAACGCCAGGTACTGATCTATCCGAGTCTGGATTACACCCTGGAACAGCCCTCATTGCAGGAAAACAGCCACGGCTATTTGTTGGAAACAGCGCGTATCGAATGGTATGTGGATCATTACTTCCAGCACGGCGAGGACCGGCGCGCTCATTCTCCGCTGTACATGCCCATGGGCACGGGCATGCCGGAGACCCTGATGATCACCGCCGGCCTGTGCCCGCTGCGCGACGAAGGCTTGCGCTACCTTGACCGGCTGAGTGAAGCCGGCATCCCTCATCAGCACGTGCATTTCCCGGACATGATTCACGCTTATCTGAATCTGGAGGATCTGGTGCCGGAGGCCTGCGCGGAAACTTACCGGTGTATCGGTGAATTCCTGGGGCGGGCCAGGCGCCTGAATAACACCCCGTCATCCCGGGCTTGACCCGGGATCTCCTTCTGGAGGCACACCACCTTGTAGAGGGAGATGCCGGATCGAGTCCGGCATGACGTTGGCTTGGTAGCCCGGCATGACTTTTTTCGGAGGCTCCCCAGCAGCGAGTGGCCTGCCAGCGTGTTGCGTGCCTGCGTTATTTCATTGGTAAAACTTGTGAAAACCTGGCCGTTCCGGCCGGTATGCATATTGACCGTTTGCCCCGCGGATTTATGGTAGAGAAAACGGTTTGAAGAATGTCCAGGGACCATGACATGTCTTCTGCAGTACCCGCTCCACCCAGCCCTTTTGTTCACGGCCATCTGACGCTGGAAAGACAGGAACGCCGCGCCCGTAATCTGCTGCGCGGCGCCCGCCGCCATCACGGTCCGGCGGTGTTGCGGCTGGCCGCGCGCCGACGTTCGCAGCGCCAGCCGTTCACCCTGGCCGATGCCCGGCGCGCCATTGCCCGGGAACAGGGTTTCCCGGATTGGGCCTCGCAGAGCCATCACATTCGCGAGCTGGAACACAGCCAGCCGCTGTACGGACTCAGCCCGGATGGCGACGAAGCCACCCTGCATCTGTGCGGCGCCATGGACCTGACCCCGCGTCTGCGCGAAGCCGGCTTCGTCGGGGAAATACTGAGCCTGGCGGACCCGTACAGTCTCGGCCCCCTGCGTAACGAACCGATACCGCTGTTCCGGCAGCGGCGCAGTCGTTTTCTGGCCAATCTGCGGCAACAGGACTGGCAACGGGTGGCGCGGGAACAGCAGGACATTCAAGACCGGCTGGCGGAAGCCGCGCGGGGACGGCGGGTGGTGTTGTGGTTCCAGCACGACAGCCAGGATCAGCTGATTCTGGCCCGGCTGCTGCACCAGTTCAGCCATGATGCCAACGGCGGCCGGTTGCAATTGATCGCGGTGGAGTCGGTGCCGGGCGTCAAACGCTTCCGCTGCCTCACCCAACTGGCGCCCTTCGTGCTTAACTGGTTGTGGCGGCGCCGGCGCGCGGTCAGCGCCGCGCAGCTGTCGCTCGGCGAAGCGGCCTGGCGCGCGGTGACCGCCAACCATCCCGAAGCGCTTTACCGCCTGTCCCGGCACACCACCTCGGCGTTGCCCATGCTTGGCCGGGCCCTGCGCCGTCATCTGCTGGAACTGCCGGATCCGGCCACCGGCCTGGGACTGAGCGAGCAATTGGCGGCGCAGCTGGTGGCGGAGCGCGGGCCGATTTCCATACGCGGGCTGTACAACGCCCTGCAAGAGGAACGCGAACCGCTCCCCTATTTGTCACCCCAAATGTTTCGCTGGGTATTGAAACCCCTGCTGGAAGGCGAGCGGGCGCTGCTGGAATATCACCGCACCCCCGGGCGCCCCTGGGATGAAGGCTTGCTGGATGTCACCCATGCCGGCCATGGCGTCCTCAGCGGCTACCGCAACTGGCTGGACAGCCGCCCGCCCATACGCTGGGTGGGCGGCATCCCCATCGACGGCACCCACACCTGCTGGTGCATTGACAAGAGCAGTGGACAACCGAGACAGCGCTGAAAGGCAGTTAAGAGTGGATAGTGAATAGTTAACCGAGAAAAAACCAAAACAGGCTTAGCCGCTGTGGGAGCTTGCCTGCAAGCGAATGGGGTTTGCTCGGGCGCTTGCCAATATTCGCTTGCAGGCAAGCTCCCACAGAAAGCGCATGGACCGCATTTTTTTCGTTATTAACTATTAACTATTCACTGTTCCCTATTCACTCTTAACTGCCTTTTTTTCTTCTTTTCGAATGTGCTCCACCAAAAGCTCCGCCACCGCATCCGGTTGTTGCAGGTGCAGGAAGTGGCCGGCGTCGGCCAGGGTTTTGACGTAGAGGCCTTCCGGGAAGTCACCGGGGTAGATGGTGTGGTCCAGCAGGCGCGGGCTCATGCAGCCGTCGCTTTCGCCGAGCAACACCTGGGTCGGAACCCGGGTTTCTCCCAACAGTGTCTTGCTGGCCTGACGCAGGTCCCGGCGCCATAGCCGGGGCAAGTGCCGGTACCAGCCCAGGGCGGCGGACAAGACGCCGGGTTGGGCCAGGGTGTGCTTGGCCTGCTCCAGATAGCGGCCGGCTTCCCAGCCCGGCGACCAGCGCCGCCACAGTGTCGCGACACCGTCCAGGTCGTTGCGGTTGAGCCAGGTCTCCGCCGCCAGTGGCAGTTGGAAAAACGGAATATAGGCACTCAGACCCAATTGCTCCGGCACCCGCAGCAGCGCCTGGGGTAAGCGCTTCAAAGGCGGTATCGCCAGCGCGGAAAAAGTGCTGAAGGTTTCCGGATAGCGCGCGCAGGCCAGGTAGCCCAACACCGCGCCCCAATCGTGGCCGACCAGGTGCAAACGCCCGCCCAACTGATCGGTGAAGGCCATCAGATCCTCCAGCGCGGCGGTCAACGCATAGTCGCCACTGCCCGGCTGACAGGAGGGTGCGTACCCACGCAATGCCGGCGCCACCGCGGTATAACCGGCGCGCGCCAGCCGCTGCATGATATCGGCCCAATTCTCATGGGTATCCGGAAAGCCATGCAGCAACAATACCGGCTCGCCGTCACCGGTCAGCAGTGCCGGAAAGCGCAGATCGCCATTCACCAGTTCAACCTGTTTCACCGGGATACCTCGAAGTCCTCGTAACCCCTTGGGGTGCGTTCGGTTTGCGTCACATCGGTGACCCGCGCGCGGGTCGGGCCACGGCGCATCCAGGCCAGTAAGGCGCTGACCGCCTCCTCGCTGCCCTCCAGCCAGGCTTCCACGCCACCGTCCTCGAGATTGCGAACCCAGCCCACCACGCCATGGCGGCGGGCTTCATCACAGGTGCTGGCACGAAAATACACGCCCTGAACGCGGCCGCGCACCACCACTTGACGGGCAATCATGATCATTCGTCCTCTTTTCGATGACCGGCCCCCTCATCACTGAGGTCGGGATCGGGGCCGGTTTCCGGCAACTGATTCTCGAACAGCGTTTCCAGAGGAAACGACAAGGGTTCACGCATGCCTTCGCGCGCCTGATCGCAGCGTGCCTTGAGCACCGTTTCCCAGGGCTCCAGCCCCTGGGCATTGACGCTCAGTTGCTGCTCGCTGGTCCAGGGTAACATGGCGAGCAGCTCCGCCAGGGTCAACGAACGTAAATCTCCGCTCAGCATGTAACCGCCTTCATCGGTGCGGCGCATCAATCCACGATCCTCCAGCAGATTGCGGAATTCATCCCAATGGGTGACGCCGGCTTCCCGCAGTACGCGCTGCACCTCATTATGACGTAGCACTTCCCCGTTACGTTGCCGTGTCCACAGCACGCACAGCAATCGCAGCAGCGACTGGGTGCGTGGCACCCGGCGCCGAAACTCCTCGAACACCACCAGGCCGCGAACAAGCTCGGCGCCGGCGAGAACGATGATCCAGGAAATATAAATCCACAACAGAAACACCGGCACCATGGCGAAGGCACCATAGATGACCTGATAGCTGGGCACCTGCCGGATGAAGAACGCGAACCCGCCCTTGGCCAGTTCAAACGCCAAGGCCGCCAGCAAGGCACCGAGCATGCCCTGACGAATCGGTACCGAGGTGTTCGGCACCACGATATACAGCAGCGAGAGTAAACCGGTGGTCATCACCACCGGCAAGGCGCGCAGCCAGAAACGATCGCCGCCCAGATACGCCACGGTATCGGTAACCAGGGAAACGGAAGTGAGATAGGAACTGATACCCAGGCCGGCGCCCAGCAGGATCGGGCCCAGCGACAACACCGCCCAGTACATCATCAGGCTGGTCAGCCCCTTGCGCGGCTTGCCGATACGCCAGATCCGGTTCAAGGACTGCTCTATGGTGCGCAACATCAATACCGAGGTCACCACCAGGAACAAGGCGCCCACAACGGTGAGATTGGTGGCCTGCCGGGAGAAGCCTTCCAGGTGGCGAAGAATCTGGTCACCGGCGGACGGCACGAAATACTGAAACGCCCACTGACGAATCGCCAATCCCCGTTCATTGAGCGCCGGAATCGCCGATATCACGGTGAACATCACCGTCATCACCGGAACGATGGCGAACAAGGTGGTATAGGTGAGCGCCGCCGCCGATGACAGGCAGCCGTCCTCGACGAACTGGCGCCGCAGTAAGCGCAGAAACGCCACCAGCGACTGCATGCGCACACGAAAGGGAATCAGCGGTGTCTCGTCCTTGTCCGTCATCGGTTTCTTTTTTCCCATCGTTCACCGGGTCACCACGAAAAAGCAGAGGCAAGAGTCCCCTACCATCTTCCCGCGGCACATGGAATCTCCCACAAACGCCGCCCACTACCGTACAATCGAGGGCTTTCGCGTGCGCCGCCGATTACGGGGACGGCACCGCCCACTATTTCGCAAGGGGAGCGAGGCCATGGCCGACTACAGCATCTATCATAATCCGCGCTGTTCCAAATCCCGCCAGGCGCTGGCGCTGCTGGAAGAGAACGGCATTGAGCCGAACGTGATAAAGTATCTGGACAACCCGCCGGATGCCAACACTCTGCGCGCTCTGGTCCGACAACTCGGACTGGCCCGTGCCCATGATCTGGTGCGCGTCAAGGAAGCGGAATACAAAGAAGCGGGGCTGCATGCGGACGCCGATGACGACACCGTCATCGCCGCCCTGGTCCGCTACCCCAAGTTGCTGGAGCGGCCGGTGGTGGTCCACGGCAAACGCGCGGTCATCGGACGGCCGCCGGAAAAAGTGCTGGAGTTGATTGAATCGTGAGCGCCTACATTCTGGTCCTGTACTACAGCCGTACCGGCGCGGTGGCGGAACTGGCGCGCCAGGTCGCGCGGGGCGTGGAAAGCAGCGGCATGGAAGCGCGCCTGCGCACCGTGCCGCCGGTATCCGCCGATCACCAGGCCACGGCGCCGGCGGTACCGGACAGCGGCGCGCCCTATGCCACCCTCGACGACCTGCGCGGTTGCGCCGGGCTCGCCCTGGGATCGCCCACCCGCTTCGGCAATATGGCGGCACCGCTGAAGTATTTCATCGATCAGACCAGCGACCTGTGGATGTCCGGGGATTTGATCGGCAAACCCGCCGGCGTGTTCACCGCCTCCGCCAGCCAGCATGGTGGCCAGGAAAGCACCTTGTTGTCGATGATGCTGCCACTGTTTCACCACGGCATGGTGCTGGCCGGAGTCCCCTACAGCGAAGCGGCTCTGACCCGCACCCGTGACGGCGGCACGCCCTACGGCCCGAGCCATGTGGCAGGTATCGACAACCGCACCCAGCCCAGCGACGACGAAATCACTCTGGCGCGGGCGCTGGGGCATCGCCTCGGCGGACTGGCCCGGGCACTGGAGCAGCGCCGATGATTTTGCTGCTGCGGCTCACCTATGCCCTGCTGCTGCTGATCGGGCTGGCCAACCAGTTCTGGCTGGGGCCGCCGGACGCGCCCTGGATGGCGGCGGTGATCATGGGGGTTGGTCTGTATCTGCCGTTGCTGCTGATGATGCCGGCGGTGATCAACGCCGACAAACGCGGGCTCACCTGGTTGTGTTTTCTGCTGCTGTTCTATTTTTGCGGTTACGTGATACAGGTGCTGGACCCGGAACCGGTGCGCACCCTGGCCATCGTCAAGGTGAGCCTGACCACGGTGCTGTTCGTATTGTCCATGCAAGTCATCCGGGGTGGACGTGCTGATCGATGAACGTCTGCATATTGATACGCCGGAAGGCGCGCGGCTGACCTTGTCCCTGGCCGGGCCGCTGCCGCGCGGCATGGCCTACGGCATCGATTTGATGATCCGTGCCCTGATTCTGATGGTGGTGGCCACGCCCCTGATGTTGCTGGGCCGTGGCGGTTCCGGTCTTTATCTATTGCTGCTGTTCCTGCTGGAATGGTTTTACCCGGTGCTGTTCGAGGTGTTCCGGCAGGGGCGCACGCCGGGCAAGGCGGCCATGGGCCTGGCGGTGGTGCACGGCAACGGCGCTCCGGTGGGCTTGAGCGGCTCGCTGGTGCGTAATCTGCTGCGCACCGCTGATCTGTTCCCGTTCGCCTACCTGACCGGCTTCGTGGTGATGCTGGTTTCCTCTCGCCAACAACGGCTGGGCGATCTCGCCGCCGACACCCTGGTGATTCACGTGCCCGCGCCGCAAACCCGCCCCGCTCCCGGTGACAGCGGCGGAGAGCCACCGGATTGGCCGCTGGACCGTGGCGATCAGTTGGTGCTGCTGGCCTTTCATGACCGGGGCTTGCGGCTGTCCGAGGACCGTCAACGGGAACTGGCCAGACTGGCTTACCCGGAACTCACCGATGATGCCGCCCTGGCCCGGTTACGCCGGGTGGTCAATCACGTACTGGGGGCGACATGAGACAAAGCCAGTTCGAGCAGCGCTATCAACCCCAGTGGCATCGCCTTGAGCAGGGCCTGACGGCGCTGGAGAAAAAGCAGCGGCCCAAGAACGTGGACCTGTCGCGCTTCACTGGCGACTACCAGGACCTGTGCCATCAGTTGGCGCTGTCGCGGGAACGGGGCTACAGCCTGGTGCTGCAGGACTACCTGAACGACCTGATGCTGCGTGCCCATCGCCAACTCTACCGTCACCGGGCACCGTTGATGCCGAGGTTGGCGGCGTTCCTGCGCGGTGACTTCCCGCGCGCGGTGCGCGCCATGTGGCGCTGGCATCTGATCAGTGCCCTCGCCTTCCTGCTCTCCGCCGGACTGGTCGCGGCGATGATCCTGCACGACCCGGAGCTGGTGCATACCGTGGTGGACGGCAATGGTGTCAGCGATCTGGAAAACATGTACCACCCGGATCTGCGCGACAGCAGCGACCGCAATCGGGCCGACGATCTGATGATGTTCGGCTACTACATCTACAACAATGTCGGCATCGCTTTCCGCACCTTCGCTGGTGGGGTGTTGTTCGGCATCGGCTCCCTGGTGGTGATGCTGTTCAACGGCAGTTTCCTCGGCGCCGCCGCCGCCCACCTGACCCTGGTGGGCGCCGGGCAGCCGTTCTACACCTTCGTCATTGCCCATGGGGCGCCGGAACTGACCGCCATCGTGCTGGCCGGCGGCGCCGGGTTGCGCCTGGGCTGGTCGTTGGTGGCGCCGGGCTCCTGGCGACGGGTGGATGCCTTGCGCCGGGCGGCGCGGGAAACCCTGCCGGTCATGTACGGCGTGTTCCTGTTGCTGGTGCTGGCGGCGATGATCGAGGCGTTCTGGTCCTCCCGGGAATTGGACGCCCAGATCAAATACACCGTCGGCGGTATCAGTTGGGCCCTGCTTTACGTCTATTTGCTGTTCGCGGGGCGTCATGGATCTGAATAACCTGCGCGCCCGCCTGGCGCCCCGTTCCCCCTGGCAGGCCATGGATCTGGGCACCCGTTTCTATCGCCGCTGGTGGCGTCAGGTCACCCTGGTATGGCTGCTGTTCACGGCGCTGCCCTATACCCTGCTCAGCGCCCTGTCCATTGGCCTGGACAGCCTGTGGCCGATAGTGCTGTTCTGGTGGTTGAAGCCACTGTGGGAAAGACCGCTGCTGGCCTTCTTCAGCCATGCCCTGTTCGGTGACTACCCCGGCGCCAGGACCCTGCTCAAGCGCTTCCCCGCCTATGGCCTGAACGGCTTGGCCGGACAGTTGACCTGGCGCCGGCTGAGCCCGTTCCGGGGTCTGTTGACCGGCATCTGGCAATTGGAAGGCTGCCGCGGCGCCCAGGCCTCGTCCCGCATCCAGGTGCTGCTGAGTCCGCCCGGGCAGCGGGCCGGCACGCTCATGGCGTTGATGGTGGCCCTCGAACAAGTGCTGCTGACCGGTCTGATGGTGCTGGTGCTGACGCTGGTGCCCTGGGACTTCAACATGGAATTCAGCGTCTGGTTCAGCGAACAGAGTTATTTGCATCTGAGTCTGGCGGCACTGGCCTGGTATCTGACACTGACCATCACCGAGCCGCTTTACGTAGCGGCCGCTTTTTCCCTTTATCTTAATCAGCGCACCTGGCTGGAAGGCTGGGATCTGCAATTGGGGCTGGACCGCATCGGCCGGCGCCGCCGGGTGCTCGGCGTCACCACCCTGGCACTGCTGCTGATGCTTACCGTGATGCCGCATCCGGCACCAGCGGCACAAACCGAACCGGAAGACCCCAAACAAGCGGCCATTGAACTACTGGCCGGCGAGCGGTTCATGCCGGTGGAAATCCGCGAGGAGCGCCAACTGCGCCCTTCCTTGCGCAGCGATGACAAGGACAGTTGGTGGAACCGCCTGCTTGATCAGTTGTTCAACAGTGACCATGCGGATCGCGACCGCGCTGGCGGTGACTGGCAACTGCCGGATCGGCTGGTCACGGTCCTCGCCAGTCTGGTGCTGGTGGCCCTGATCGTGTTCCTGCTGCTGGCCCTGTTCCGCAACCGCGGCGCTCTGAAAGGCGGACGTTCCAAGCCCATGGAGATGCCGGTGAGCGTGGCGGGGCTGGATACCCGCGCCGAGTCCTTGCCGGACGACCTGGGTAGCGGTGTGGAGCAGGCGCTGGCCGGTGACGATGTGCGCGCCGCGCTGGCGCTGTTGCTGCGCCATGCCCTGGTAGCCCTGTTTCAGAGCCACCCCACCCGGCTCACTCCCGGCGCCACCGAGCGGGATTGTCTGAATGCCTACCGGCGTCTGCTCGGTGACGATGCCAGAGTGACGTATCTCGGCGACCTGATACGGCAATGGACCCGCATCGCCTGGGCCCATCAGCCGGTGACGCCGGAACAGGCGCGCCAACTGCTGCGGCGCTGGCAACAATTGAGCAGCGCGGAGGCGGCATCATGAAGCGCTGGTGGCCCTATCTTGTACTGGTGCTGCTGGTGGCCCTGGTGGCGGGCTACTTCTGGGCCACGGTACCGGTGCAATACGCCGCGCCGGCCTCACCGGACGCCAGCGTGCGTAATAATCCGTACCTCGCCGCGCAACAGCTGTTGGACCACTGGGGACGGCCCAGCCGCCGTATCTTCAGCACCCGCGCCCTGTTTCCGTTGCCGGACACCGATACCACTCTGATCCTCGATGGCGATCGCGGCTCACTGGGCTACGAGCGGCAATTGGATCTGCTCAACTGGGTCCACGATGGCGGCAATCTGATCATTGCCGCGCGCTACCTGCCGCCCTCAAGCGGCTGGTTCGCCGAAGAGGAAACGGAACAGGACGAGAACGAGACGCGGCGCCGCGATCCGGACTCGCTGCTGTCCCTGTTCGAGGTGGAGGTAGAGGCCCTGCCCCGCGAGGATAATGAAGAAGACCCGCTGGCCCTGCTGTTCGACCGTTTCCGGCCGATGGAAGACTGGTTTCTGGAGTATTGCCTTAGTGGTGATGCCTCCGAGGAGCGGCTGCATCAATGCGAGGTCCTCACCTGTCAGGCACCGCAACACTGGCAGCCGCCGGCGGCGACCCACAATCTGGGCGACCAGCCCCGGCTGCTGCAGAGCGAGACGCCGATACGGCTGCTTTACACCCCCCTGCCGATAGACGATTCCACCGGCGAGCCGGCGCAGGTACTGGAAGCCTCCGCCAGCAACGAGGCCGGCGAAACCCTGCTGCGTTTCCGGGTGGGCGGCGGCACCGTCACCGTGCTTACCGAGCTTGGACTGTGGGACAACCAGCACCTGCACCATTTTGACCACGCCCGGCTGCTGGCCGACCTGACTGCCCGGGGACCGGTATGGTTCGTACGTGGAATCGATATCCCGCCGCTGCCAATATGGCTGTGGGAGCGATTCTGGCCCCTCATTCTGGCGCTGGTGCTGGCGCTGGCATTCTGGTTGTGGCGGCGGCTGCCACGCCGCGGGCCCTTGTGGCGCGATCCGGCCCGCCAGCACACCGATTATCTCGGTCATTTGCGGGCCATTGGCCATTTCCATTGGCGCACCGGCCAGAGCGACCGACTGCTGGCGTCCCTGCGCCATCAGGTCCAGCGCCGCATCGCCCTGCAACACGCGGACCCGGTCAAGGCCCTGGCGTTGACCGCCAAGCGTCTGGACATCCCCGAACACACGCTTTCCCAAGCCCTGGAGCAAACCCCCGCCGACCGCGCTCAATGCGTGGCCATGGTGGCGCTGTTGCAACAGGTCAGGCAGAGGATCAGGAGTCAACCATGAAAACCGCTGAAACCCTGGAACAGGCCACCGCCCTGGCCGCCGACATCGAGGCGCAGCTGAATCGGGTGCTGATCGGGCAGCCCGAAGTCACCCGTCAGGTGCTGATCGCCCTGATCACCGGTGGCCACGTGCTGATCGAAGGCGTGCCGGGACTGGGAAAAACGCTGCTGGCGCGGAGCCTGGCACGGGTGCTGAAACTCGATTTTCAGCGCATCCAGTTCACCCCGGACCTGATGCCCACCGATGTCACCGGCCACGCCATCTATGACGCCGGCAACGCCACCTTCCATATCCGCAAGGGGCCGGCCTTCACCAATCTGCTGCTGGCGGACGAGATCAACCGGGCCCCGGCCAAGACCCAGGCGGCCTTGCTGGAAGTGATGCAGGAACGGCAGATCACCATCGAGGGCGAAAGCTTCAGTCTGGCGCCGCCGTTCGTGGTCCTGGCCACCCAGAACCCGTTGGACCAGGAAGGGACCTACCCGTTGCCCGAGGCGGAGCTGGACCGTTTTCTGTTCAAGATCCTGATCGGCTACCCGGAACAGGAAGACGAGGCGCGGATGCTGCGCATGGTGCTGGACGGCACCCTGGCGGACAGCCTCGACGACGCCGGGCTCAGTGCCGTCACCGACAGTGCCGGCGTGCTCTCCTTGAGCCGCTGGGCGGAACAGGTGCTGCTGGACGACGCCATCCTCGATTACCTGCTGCGCCTGGCCCGCGCCACCCGCGATCACCCGGCCCTGGTTCAGGGCGCCAGTCCGCGTGCCAGTATTGCCCTGGCCCGGGCGGCGAAAAGCTACGCCCTGCTCGATGGCCGTGACTTCGTCATTCCCGATGACATCAAGGCGGTGGCGCCGCCGGTGCTGCGCCATCGCCTGCGCCTGGGCGTGGACGCGGAACTGGAAGGCCAGACCGTGGAGACGGTGCTGACCCACTTGCTCGAGCAAGTGGAGGCCCCGCGTCAATGAGACCCGGGTCACGCCTGCTGTTGCTTCTGCTCTGCTGGGCGGCGTTGAGCTTGCTGCCAGTGCTGGCGGCGGCCTTCGCCTCCGGATGGCGCGACAGCGCCCTGCTGATCTGGGTGCTGGCCGGCCTGGCACTGGCGTTATGGGCGGTGCTGGATGCCCGGCGCCTGAGTGCCCGTCCGGCACCGGCCGCCGAGCGCTCACTGCCCGCCGCTCTGTCAGTGGGGGTGCCACAGACCATTACATTGCGTCTGAGCGGCGGGCGGCCCGGTGAGATCTGGAACCTGGCCGATCATCACCCCGATGACGACAGCCACACCGGCCTGCCCCGGGAAGTGACCCTGGCGGCGGACATCACCGAGGTCCGCTACCGCTATCGCCCCTCCCGGCGCGGCCCGGTGGCGTTCGGCGACATCGAAGTGTGGCTGCCGTCCCCGGCGCGCCTGTGGCAAGGCCGCCGCCGGGTAGCCGCCGCCCGCACCGTACCGGTGTATCCGGACTTCTCCCCCATCGCCCGGGCGGCCCTGGCGGTGGATAAAAGCCAGCTGCGCTTTGGCAACCGCCAGCAACCGCGCCGCGGCCAGGGCCTGGAATTTCACGAACTGCGGGAATATCAGCCCGGTGACAGCCCGCGCCGCATCGACTGGAAAGCCAGCGCCCGCCGCCGTCATCTGATCACCCGTCACTACCAGGATGAACAGAACCAGAGCCTGTGGGTGCTGCTCGATGCCGGGCGGCGAATGAAGCTGCCGGTGGGCGATCTGACCCTGTTCGACCATGGGCTCAACGCCACCTTGCTGCTGGCCTGGTCGGCACTGCGCCAGGGCGACCGGGTGGGCAGTCTGCTGTTCTCCCGGGACACCCCGCGCTGGCTGTCGCCGGTACACGGGCCCAGCGGCATTCAAACCCTGCTGAAAGGCTTCTACGACGTTCATCCCCAGGAGCACGCCAGCGACTTCAGCCAGGCCGCCCGCTATTTCCACGGCCGCTGGCAACGCCGCTCGCTGGTGGTGCTGGTCAGTCGGCTGCACCCGGAGGACAGCGACGATCTGCTTGCCGCCGTGACGCTACTGAGCCGGCGCCATCTGGTGATGGTGGCGGACATCCGCCTGCCCGAGCAGGAAGCCCTGCACCAGGCGCCGGTCCAGGACCTGGACGATGCCCTGCGGCTGGCGGCGGATGCCCAGGAACAAGAGCACCGGAGAGCTCTGCACGTGCGCCTGCGCCGCGCCGGCGCCAACGTGGTCGCCGCCACCCCGGAACGCCTCGCCGAACGCCTTGGGCAGACCTATCTGGCTTTGAAACGGGCGGGGAGACTGTGAAAAGCAGTTAATAAGGAACAATGAATAGTGAATAGTTTCGCGTGGCAGATCCTTCCACGCAGATAGTACAGAGGCCGCGTCCAAAGCCCTGCGCGACATTATCGTCATCAAGAAAACAAGCCGCTTCACGGCTGCGGCCAGACGTTATCGATACTCAATCGTCCCCCGGCTACGCAATGTTTTTGATTTTCGCTGTTAACTATTCACTGTTCCCTATTAACTGCCTTCATTCGACGCTTCCCCCGCAAATTGTTACCCTAGTTTTCTGGGTACGGATCATTTTTCTGACAAGCCGTTGAAAAAGCCGTGGCTGTTATTCTTCAGGATAAGGAATCTTGCATGGAACCTAATTCCCTCGAGGAACCTTCCGCAAAGGTCAAAATAAACCCCCCGGTTTTTTTCACATCCGTGATCATCATTGTTGGCCTGGTGCTGTTCTCGATCTTGTTTAAAACCGAGGCGGCCGAGTTCTTTTCAACAATGAAAACCGGTGTGCAACAATACGCCAGCTGGTTTTACATTCTCACCGTGGCGATTCTTTTATCGCTGGTGGTGTTCGTGATCGTCAGCCGTTACGGGGATATCAAGCTGGGGCCGGATCACTCGGAACCGGACTACAGCTATGGCTCCTGGTTCGCCATGTTGTTTTCCGCCGGCATGGGCATCGGCTTGATGTTCTATGGCGTGGCGGAGCCGGTATTGCATTACATGTCGCCGCCCATGGCCGAGCCCGGCTCCATCGACGCCGCCAAGGAAGCCATGCGCGTTACCTTCTTCCATTGGGGGCTGCACGCCTGGGCCATTTACGCCGTGGTGGCGATGATTCTGGCGTACTTCAGTTTCCGCCATGGTTTGCCGCTGACATTACGCTCCGCTCTCTACCCCCTGATCGGCAAAAAAATCTACGGACCGATCGGCCACATGGTGGACGTTTTCGCGGTGGTCGGCACCGTGTTCGGCGTGGCCACGTCCCTTGGCCTGGGCGTGGAGCAGGTCAACGCCGGCCTCAATCATCTGTTCGGGCTGCCCAAGACCGAATGGGTGCAAGTGGGGCTGATCATCTCGATCACCGCCCTGGCCACCATCTCGGTGGTGACCGGCCTGGACGCCGGTATTCGGCGCCTCTCCGAGTTGAACCTGGCCCTGGCGTTCCTGCTATTGATGTTCGTGCTGTTCCTGGGACCGACCCTGTTCCTGCTGAAGGCCTATGTGCAGAACCTCGGCGCTTATCTCTCCAATCTGGTGGACATGACGTTCAATCTGTACACCTATCAGCCGGTGGAGAACGACGGCAGTGGACCACAGGGCTGGCTCGGCGACTGGACCCTGTTCTACTGGGGCTGGTGGATTTCCTGGTCACCGTTCGTGGGCATGTTCATCGCCCGCATTTCCCGCGGCCGGTCGATCCGTGAGTTCGCCCTCGGCGTAATGCTGGTGCCGGCCGGCTTCACCCTGCTGTGGATGACGGTGTTCGGCGACTCCGGTATCCAGATGATCGCGGACAATATCTTCCCCGCCCTGGGCACCGAAGTGCAGAAGGACGCGGCGGTGGCGTTGTTCCATTTCCTCGAACAGTTCCCCTGGTCCGGTGTGATCTCGTCCATCGCGGTATTGATGGTGGTGGTGTTCTTCGTCACCTCCTCGGACTCTGGCTCCATGGTGGTGGACATGCTCGCCTCCGGCGGCCATGACGACACCCCCGTATGGCAACGGGTGTTCTGGGCCAGCTCCGAAGGGATCGTGGCGATTGCCCTGATGTTGGCCGGCGGTTTGAAGGCGCTGCAATCCGCCACCATCGCTTTGGCACTGCCATTCTCCCTGGTGCTGCTGGTGGCCTGTGTCGGCCTGTTGCGCTCACTCAAGGTGGAGGGCATCCGCAAGCTCAGCTTCCAGGCGTCGCTGGCACCACCGCCCACCGTGCACATGGGCCACAGCACTCCCGCCGGCGGCTGGAAAGCCCGACTCCGCGGCATGGTCCATTTCCCCGGCAAGGCACGGGTTCTGCAATACGTGGCAGAGGTGGCCGCTCCGGCACTGCAATCAGTGGCCGAGGAACTGCGTGGCCATGGCCTCAAGGTGGAGGTCAACGAGAGCGACGAAGGGGATCGGGTTTATCTGACCGTGGATCTGGGCCAGGAAATGGACTTCGTCTACGGCGTGCGGGTACGCGGCTACACCCGGCCGTCCATCAGCATGCGTCAGTTGGAACACTCCAAGCGCAAGGCGGAAAGCGACCGCTACTATCGCGCCGATGTGTTCCTCAGCGAAGGCGGTCAGGACTACGATCTGATGGGCTTCACCCGCGAGCAGGTCATCGGTGATGTGCTCGACCAGTACGAGAAGCACATGCACTTCCTGCACATGATGCGGTGAGACGGCGGGCCCTTCGGGCCCGCTTTTCCAAAGCAAAAAAATCGCGGTCCTTTCCTGTATGAAAAAAGAGGACCGCGATTTTTTTTGTCTCGGGAAACCTTAATCCAGCGGCCTGAGCAAACCGTCGTGCAGCTCATGGCGGGTATGACAACGGCTGGCGAAATCCGGCGCGTGGGTCACCAGCAGGAAAGCCGTGCCCAGCGTCTGATTGAGTTCCAGCATCAGGTCCTGGACCTGGGCGGCGGTGCGCTCGTCCAGGTTGCCGGTGGGCTCATCCGCCATCACCAGCGCCGGATCGGTCACCAGCGCCCGGGCGATCGCCACCCGCTGACGCTCACCACCGCTGAGCATGGAAGGCTTGTGTTGCAGGCGTTCACCCAGCCCCACCCGGGACAGTACCCGCTCGGCGCGCTCGGTGGCGTGTTTCGGCAGCTCACCGCGAATCAGCAGCGGCATGGCCACATTTTCCAAAGCGGTGAACTCCGGCAACAAATGATGGAACTGGTAGACGAAGCCCAGATAACGGTTGCGTATCTGCCCCAACGCCCGTTCGTTCATCCCCGCCAACGGCTGACCGCCAATGGTGACGCTGCCACGGGTCGGCACATCCAGACCGCCGAGCAGGTTCAACAAGGTGGACTTGCCGGAACCCGAGGCACCAACGATGGCCGCCATATCCCCGCGCCGCACATGCAGCTCCACGCCATTGAGCACCTGCAGCTCGCCGCGCCCTTCCTGATAGCTCTTGATCAGCCCACGGGCGTGCAGAACGGTATCATTCATAGCGCAATGCCTCCGCCGGATGGACCCGGCTGGCGCGCCAGGACGGATACAAGGTGGCCGAGAAACTGATCAGCAAAGCGATGGCGACGATGATGCCCACATCACTCCACTGCAACTCGGACGGCAGGTAGTTGACGAAATAAGCGTCGAACAGATGAGTATTGAAAGTGCGCTCGATCCATTGCGCCAGAGTGCTGACGTTATCCGCCAGCAGGATCCCCAGCACCGTGCCAAGCAAGGTGCCGACCATGCCCACCACGGTGCCCTGCACCATGAAGATCCGCATGATTGCGCCGGGGGACGCGCCCAGCGTGCGCATCACCGCGATATTGCCGCGCTTTTCGGTGACCAGCATCACCTGGCTGGAAATGATGTTGAAGGCGGCCACCGCGACGATAAAGCTGAGCAACAGCGTCATCATGGTTTTTTCCATCTTGATGGCCTGGAACAGGTTGCCGTGGGTACGGGTCCAATCACTGGTGTAGTAACCGTAGCCAAGACTCTGCTGCAGCTCCCAGCCCACCTGAGGGGCGGCGAATAAATCATTGAGCCGCAGATGCACCCCTTCCACGGAGCCCGGCTGTCGCGCCAGGCGGGCCGCGTCTTCCACGTTGACGTAGGCGTAGAGTGAGTCCACCTCGGCGCGGGCGCGGAATATCCCCACCACCGTGAACCGTTTGAAACGCGGCATCACGCCCGCCGGCGACACCGTTGCCTCCGGCAGTACCAGAGTGACTTTGTCACCCAGTTCCGCATCCAGCTTGCGGGCCACGCCATAGCCCAGCACGACGCCGAAACTACCGGACTGCAGGGCATCGAAATCCCCTTCCCACATCATGTCACCGACGATCGACACCTGGCGTTCCGCCTCCGGCTCGATCCCGGAAATCAGCGCCCCGGCCACGTTGCCGTCAAAGGTCAGCATGCCTTCCAACTGCCGGAACGGGGCCACGGCCTCCACCCCGGGATAGCCTTCGATCTGATCCGCCAGCTGCTGCCAGTCGTTGACCGGTTCGCGTCCGTATACCGACAGGTGCGTCACCATGCCAAGGATGCGGGTCTGCAGTTCCCGGTCAAAACCGTTCATCACCGACAGCACGGTGATCAATACCGCCACCCCCAACATCAGCCCCAGGGCCGAAATCAGCGTGATAACGGAAATAAAACTGTTGCGGGCCCGGGCACCGGTGTAACGCAGGCCGACATAGAGAGAGAATGGTCGAAACATGGCGCGCATTTAAGCACTATTGCCGAAATGACGAAACTGCTTTCGGTTCCGTCCCCTGGTCGGATCACCTCAACTCGCTTTGTGACCAGTATCCTCGACCATGCAAATCACAATTGATTCAATGATCCGCGTTTTTATTGATCCGGTGGCCACTGTCGCCAAGCCGGATTCCTTTTTTATGTTGTTGGGGGACACACCATGATAAGAATCGTCGTGGCGCTGCTGGCGCTGGCGGGGGGCGGCCTGGTACTGGCCGGGGAGGCGCCACAGCGTGGCATGACCCAGGCCCAGGTGCGCGCGCAGTTCGGTACCCCGGTGGACACCAGGGGGCCGGTGGGCCAGCCACCGATCAGCCGCTGGGTCTATCCGGACTACACCGTTTACTTCGAGAATCAGGTGGTGCTGCACAGCGTCACCCGGCCCTTGAACGAGACCGCGGACAACGCCAGGCCGGCCAATGACGCCGGCGATACCGAAGACAGGCATCCCGGCGACGGCGCCGGAAACGCGGAACCCTCTCCCCCGTCCCCCGCTGCCGCACCCGAGCGGGACGGCGCCACCCCATCGACGGCACCGCGCGACGATACCGCCAGCGAGGCGGAGGACGGCGGTGACGACGGCCAATTCCGCTTCGATCCGGTCACCGGGCGCATTGTCATAGACGACCGGCCGACCACGGATCAGGGCGGCGGCGCGGCACGCCAGTAAAACCGTCGATCGATATTCGCCAGCAGGCCGGCTCCCACAGTTTGCGCTACGGAGCCGCTGTGGGAGCTTGTCCGGGCGGCGGGCCGCTGCAAGCGAATACCCAACACCGGAGGCCACGACATCGGGCCAGTTGACGGCGCCTTCGGGCGATACCACAATCGCGGGCCATCCCTTTTTGGAACCCGATATCATGCGCCGCCTGCTTCCCGAATGGCATCCTCAATGGGGCGTACTCCTGGCCTGGCCGGACGCCAATACCGACTGGGCCGGACTGCTGGAAGAGGCCGAACAGAGCTTCACCGCCCTGATCGGCGCCATCCTCGGCCATGAAAACGTACTGCTGCTGTGCCGCGACACGGCGGTGGAGGCCCGTGCCCGTGAGTGCCTGGGCGCCGTCGGCGCCAACCTGGCGCGGCTGCGGGTAGTGCACGCCGACTATGACGACACCTGGGCGCGGGATTTTGGTCCCATCGCGGTGGCCGACGACGACGGCTTGCGCCTGTTGGATTTCCGCTTCAACGGCTGGGGCGGCAAATTCCCGGCGGAGCGCGACAACGCCCTCAATCGCCGTCTGCCCTGGCGGGTTCCCGTGGAGGGTGTCGGGCTGGTTCTGGAAGGCGGCTCCATCGACACCGATGGCCAGGGCACGCTGCTCACCACCCGTCATTGCCTGGGCCACCCCAATCGTAATCCGGATCTGGATGACCAGGCCCTGGAAGCGGCGCTGCGCGAGCATCTTGGCGTGGACCGCATCTGGTGGCTGGAACACGGTCATCTGGAAGGCGACGACACCGACGCCCACGTGGATACACTGGCCCGCTTCGTCAATCCCACCACCATCGCCTACGTGCAGTGTCAGGACGACGGCGACAGCCACTACCCCGCCCTGGCGGCCATGGAACGGGAACTTCAAATACTGGCCGAGCAGAATGGTTTGACGCTGGCACCGTTGCCAATGGTGTCGTCGCAGTACAATGACGACCGCGAGCGATTGCCGGCCACCTATGCCAACTTCCTGATCACCAATCAGGCGATTCTGATGCCCACCTACCAATGCCCCACCGATGAAGCGGCGCTGGCCGCGCTGCAACAGGCGGCGGGCAGCCGGCCGGTGATCGGCATTCCCTGCCGCGCCCTGATCGAACAGGGCGGCAGCCTGCATTGCGTTACCATGCAATTACCGGAAGGCGTGCTGGAGGACTGACATGCGGATCGCCCTGGTTCAACAAAACATTGTTCAACACAGCAACGGCAACGACCTGGAAGCCAACCTGAACCGGTCCCTGGAACTGGTGCGTCAGGCCGCCGCCGAAGGGGCCGAACTGGTGCTGCTGCAGGAACTGCACCGCAGTCTCTATTTCTGCCAGACCGAGGACACGTCGGTGTTCGACCTGGCCGAGCCGATCCCCGGCCCCAGCACCGAACGGCTCGGCGCTCTGGCCCGGGAACTGAACATCGTCATCGTCGGCAGTCTGTTCGAAAAACGCGCCGCCGGCCTCTACCACAACACCGCGGTGGTGCTGGAACGGGACGGAACCCTGGCGGGCATCTATCGCAAGATGCACATCCCCGACGACCCCGGGTTCTACGAGAAATTCTACTTCACCCCCGGTGATGCCACTTTCAATGACGGCCACTCCGGTTTCACGCCGATTCAGACCAGCGTCGGCAAGCTGGGCGTGCTGGTGTGCTGGGACCAGTGGTATCCGGAAGCGGCCCGGCTGATGGCGCTGGCCGGCGCCGAGTTGCTGCTCTACCCCACCGCCATCGGCTGGGACCGCAACGACGATGACGCCGAGCAGCAGCGGCAACTGGACGCCTGGATCACCGTGCAGCGAGCCCACGGCGTCGCCAATGGCCTGCCGGTGCTGGTGGCCAACCGCACCGGCTTCGAGACCAGCCCGCACGGTGGCGATGGCATTCAGTTCTGGGGCAACAGCTTCGTCTGTGGCCCGCAAGGTGAATTCCTGGCCCGGGCCGGCAGCGACGAGGAAACCGTGCTGGTGGTCGACGTGGATACCCGCCGTAGCGAGGCGGTGCGACGCATCTGGCCGTACCTGCGCGACCGCCGCGTGGACGCTTACGGCGATCTCAGCAAACGCTACCGGGACTGAATAACCTCGCGATCCGGCGATCCGCTGACACCAGGTCACTGTAGGAGCTTGCCTGCAAGCGAATTCTTCCACCGTCGGAGAATATATTCGCTTGCAGGCAAGCTCCTACAGCGGCTAAAGAACAGGGTGCATGTTCCCCCTTTACGGCGAGGCGAAGCGCTCGGCGGCATCTTCCTCGCTCAACGGCGCCATCCGCCGTGGGCGGTGAACGCTGGCGTATTCCATCACCGCCGTCACCGAATCGAACTGACCGAGACGGCGCAGCACACTCAACGTCGGAGTAGCGAACTGGCGCTCGCCTCCGCCATGATATTCCAACGCCAGACGGGGGTTGACCCAGCAGTGGTCGATGGTTTCCTGGCCATCATGACGGGGTTGCTGGAACGGTGGTGCCTCGGCGACGAAGAAACGGGTATCAAAGCGGCGCGGCGGCCCCGGCGGGGTCACCCAATGGTCGAAATAGCCCAGGCTTTCCAGTGGCACCCGCAGATCGTGGCGCCGGCACAACGTCAGCCAGTCCAGTTCGCCGTTCATGACCGCGTCACGGTCATCGGCCAGTACCGGATGGTGTGGTTCCGGCCAGTCGGCATCGCCGGGCCGGGCCAGCAATACACCGGCCTCCTCGAAACACTCACGAATCGCCGCCACCAGATAGCCCAGACCGCCTGCTTCCAGATTCAGCAGGGTGTTGGCGGCGGCCTCATCGAGGCCGTCCAGATGGGGCATCAACGCCGGATCGGAATCGGCGTGATCCACCGCGCCACCGGGGAAAACATAGAAACCGGGCATGAACACCGCTTTGTGGGTGCGCTGCAGCATAAGTACTTCGAGGCCCTCACGGGCGTCCCGAAGCAGGGCCAGGGTGGCCGCGGGACGTGGTTGCATAGATCAGCTCGCTTGATTCTTCTTTCCCTTCACCATAGCCGGTCCTTGAGCGGAATGCGACGCTTGCCAGGCGACTCCGTTCATTCCTCGTTCTCCGGCTCGCATTCCACGGCGTCATTGGCCGGTCTGACCCGGCTGCCCGGCGTCACGCCGTGACGGACGAAAAAGCCGGCATTCACTTCCAGGACGTTTGAATAGCGGGCATCGGAGCGGTACACCGGGCAGGAATAAGGGTCACGGTGAAGGCAGGGTTCCATGGTGTGAATCGTCAGGATTTCACCGCTCTGGTCCAGGAACGCGATATCCAGCGGAATGCGTGTGTTGAACATCCAGAAACCGTTGGCCGCCGGCTGTGGCCGTTCAAACCGGAACCACATGCCCTTGAACGCGCCCAGTTCATCCCGCTCCATCAGGCCACGGGCCCGCTCTTCAGGAGTGTCCGCCAATTCCACCAGTAGCCTCTTCGATACGCCATCCACACACAGCACGGTATGCCCCGTCGGCACTTCCACGGCCATCCCCAGGGATGTCACCATCGTCAATCCGGCCGCCAGCAGCCTGACCGGAAACCACTGAGCGATAGTCCTTGCTCTCACCGCGCCGATTCTCCCATGGTTGTTAACATGGCAATGGCTCATTGCCGGGCTCATAACTTATGTGCACGATTGTATTCAAAAAGTTGTTTTGTGATATAGTCAACTGAATTCGCTTTCCTGAGGTGTGCATCAAGGACTCCCAGTCGGAGAAAGGCTTCTCCGTCGGCACACCTCCGCGCATAACAACAAACAAGTGCGGAACGAAGGATAAGAATGATGAAACGGACGCCAGACTTCAGCCTCTTTCTCGCCGTGGTGAAAGCCGGCACCCTGTCGGAAGCTTCCAGGGTTCTCGGTATGTCCGCGGCGGCGATCAGCAAGTATCTCACGCAACTGGAACAGCACATGAAGCTGCGCCTGCTGGCCCGTAGCGCCCGCGGCTTTCATCTTACCGAGCATGGTCGTGAACTGTTCGAAAGTCTCGATCACATGCTGCCGGAACTGACCCCGATTCTCGGGGAGCCGATGTCGCGGCTGGACCATCCCACCGGCACCCTGAAAGTAGTCTCCTCCATCGCCCTGGGGCGTCACCGGGTGGCACCCTTGCTATCGGAATTCAGCGCCCGCTATCCGGAGGTGTCCATCCAGTTACAACTGGGCGACGCGCCGGAAGATCTGTTCCGCTCCGGCGTGGACGTGGTGATCTCTCCTGGTGAGCCCATCGATCAGTCGCTGGTGGCGCGCCGGTTGATTACTCACCCGTGTTGTTTGTGCGCGGCGCCGGACTATCTGGCAAGGCGGCCAGCGCCTTCCCACCCCCGGGAATTGCACCAGCACGACTGCTTGATACTGGATTGCCACGGTGCCTTCCGCGATCGCTGGGTGCTGCGCGACCCTCGTGGCGGCACCCACACCATCAAGGTGGCGCCGCACAAGATCACCGATAACAGCGAGCAGCTCAAGCAGTGGCTGCTGGACGGCCACGGGCTGGCCCTGAAAAGCGAATGGGACATCGCCGAGCACCTTCACCGGGGTGAATTGGTCAAGATCCTGCCCGATTACGAAATGCCGCAGCTGAGTTTCTATGTGATCTACGGTGGCCGCCATCTGGTACCGGCGAAAACCCGGGCTTTCGTGCAGTTCATCGAGAATCAGCTGCGCCCCCGGGAAGATCCGGAACGCCTGCGCGCCTGAGCACTGGCTTAAGGTGCCCGCCCCGGTGGCCCGACCCGGCTACGGGGGCGGTGATCATTTTTTATTCTTTTTTCTTTTCTTTATCCCTCCATAAGCGTAGTTTGAAGAGCAGAACCTTCGGTTAGAGGCCGGAGGTCGGGCCCGAGGGATCGGGCGATACAGGTTGCAGCAAGACCCGACTGAACATGGCGCACGGGCGATACGGGAGCTGATCGGCTCCCCAAGCAGGTCCCGGAGTTTTTACCGACTCCCGAGCCGGCACTACCCCCGCCGGAGCAGTCTCGAAGGAACCCGGCCGGATCCACTGGAGATGGCAAGACGGTTCCGTTCGATGCCCCCATGCGCAGCCCATTACCGGCCCCCAAAAAGGAGGCCTCACAGGGAGGTTCATATCATGACTGACCGTTTGCTTTACAAACTGCTTCTGGCATCCGCGCTGATCTATCTGCTCGGCGCCACCACCTCCACGCGTGCCCACGAACCCGACTCATCCATTTCTTTACCCTTCTCCCAAAGCGCTGTCGTTTTCTCTGCCTGACGCCAATCGGGGGCTCTGGCCCACCGCTTCGCGGTGGGCTTTTTTATGACCGCCGTCCGTGGCGGTCACCCTCCGGGCCGTCGCTAAAGCGACGTTAAAAATCGCTCCCGACGATTTATTTATGACCCTCAGTGCGGATGAGGATGATCATGGTCCTGCGTTTCCGGCGAGGGTATCGCCCGGGCCCGATCCAGCCAGCGCCGCCGCCAGTTGGCCAGGGTATCGCTAGTGACGCTTCGGGTGCCGGTCAGCAGCGACGGCGTCTCGCCCACGGCGCTGCCGGTGAGGCGATGGAACACCCTCCAGGTAGGGTCCCGTTGCGCCAGCCCCCCTCGATCCGACGCAAATACCACCTGGTCGCCCGCCGCCCGGGGCCAAACCGCGTTACCCGTGCCCGACAGCCGCCGCGCCGGGCTCCAGCCCGTCTCCGCGCGCCAGCGACTCCCCCATAAACGATGGCGCCAGTCACTGTCCCGGGTGTCCATCCAAACAGCCTGAATCGCGCCGTCACCGCGGACCGCCAGCGTCGGCCTCTGGCTCATGGCCTGATCATTGCTGCCCACCGGCACCGGTTCCGACCAGCTCAATCCCCCATCCTCGGAGACACTGGCCAGAATGGCACTGTTGACCCCGGCACTGCGCAGCACCTTGGCATCCCAGGCGGCGATCAGGCGGCCGCCGCCATCGGCGACCAGACTCGGGTGGCGATCCGCCAGCGCGGTCTCGATGAAAGCGTCATCCGGGCTGCCATTATTGGAGACCCGAACCAGGGGGGACCAGACTCCCGTGTCCGGATCGCGCCGGCGAGTGACGATTTCCCAATTGTCCGGATCGGTACGATCCAACCCTTCCAGGCCATCGTAAAAACCGGTCTGTCCGGTCCAGCCCGGATTAACGTCGAAGCGATTGTCCTGGAACGCCACCACCACGGTATCGTCCGCCAGCACCGTCAGCGCCGGATGCAGGGACGAGGGATCACGGGTGCTGCGGGTATCCAACGCATGACCACCGTCACAAACCTTGTCGCTGCTGAGCGACTCCGCGGCGCCATCGGCGCCGATCTGTACCATCAGATCAAAGCACCGCCGGGCGTTATCGCTCCACGCCACCACCGGCCGTCCGTCGGCGAGCACCGCCAATGCCGGCCGGATCGCCCGTCCCTCGGTGGCGCTCAGAAGCACCTCCGGTTCCCAGGTCAAACCACCATCGGTGGAACCGCGCAGAATGATCCGCGGCCGGCGCGGTTGCTGCCCGCGACGCTCATCCTCCCAGACCACCCACACGCGGCCGCCGCCAGCAGCAACCCGGGGGAAGCGCGCGGCGCCCGCCAGCGTATTGAGCACCACCGGCTCGGCCTGATCGCCGCGCCGGAACAGGATATCGGTGCCCTCGGCGTCGTGGCGTTCGGCTACCACCAGAGGCACTCCCTCCGCCGTCTCGGCAACGTCCGCGAAGCCGCTGAAGGCGCCGCGCTCCCCCACTACCAGTGCGGCGCCGTCCCGCCATTGCAGGGACGCCGGCACCGCCCTTTCCCCTTGCGGCACGCCGCCAGCGTCGGAGGCGCGCAGGAATACCGGCGAGGTCAGCGCTTTGCGCACACCCAGCAAATCGGTGACTTCGGCATAAACCCAGTAAGGCGCATCGCCCTCGGGCCGGCTCACCGTGGTCACGAAGGTGTCATCGGAGGAGGAAGGCCGGAACGTGGCCAGAGGGCCAGCGTCCCTGCCTGGCGCCGCGTACAACCTCAGACGGTGCGCCAGCCCCCGCTGCACCCGCATTCGCAACGTCACCGGCTGCCCCGCCGCAGCCACCACCGCATCGCCCGGTAACGCCTCGAAGACGCCATCACCCTGAGCGTCCGCCCGCAACGTCAGAAACGGCGCCAGAGCACCGCCCTGGCTCAGCACCGTGTGGCCGTGCCGGAGTGCCCCGAGAATCGCCCGCTCGGTAACCACCGGAGCGAACACATGGGTTTTCACCGTACCCGGGCCGAACCCCAGCCACAGTTCGCGAAAATGGTTGTCGGAACTGGCGGTGACGCCGGTTTCCATACCCAGATTCCAGCGGCTCTCGGCGTAGGCCAGTTGGGCGTCCTTGTCCTGGGCGATGTTCCAGACCTCGATCAGATCACCGCCGATCAGGCTGGCGTGATCATTGGGCGTGCCGTCGTCATCGCTCCAGTCCCTATCCGGATGGTTCGATTGCCACACCGCGCCCTGGCCGTGAGCATCCCAAAGGCTCTGCTGGGTAGGCCGGTGCTCCGCGCCTTCAGCGCCATCCATGCCATCAAGGACGGTGTCCACGGCGCCGAGGATGTTGGCATGGGGCCGGCCATTGGCTTCCTCTCCAGGGATCAACAACAGATCCCCGGAGGTCCATAACGGATCCCAGTGCTGGTCGTAGGTGCGATGATCAGTGAGGGCCAGGAAATCCAGGTCCTGGCGCACCGCCTGACCGATCTGATCGGCCACCGCCACGTTGCCAGGCAAGGCGTCGTCACTGGCCTGACGCCACATGGAGCCATCCGAGGAGTGATCGGTATGAACGTGGGTATCGGTGGTCAGCCACTGGCCCCGGGGCGCCTCCAGGGAGGCCGCGGGTAGCGGCTCATTGCGCCACTCCGGATCGAAATAGACCGGCTCGGGTTCAGGCTCGGGTTCAGGCTCCGGTTCTGGCTCGGGATCCGGGTCCCCCTGCCCAGGCGGCGAGCCCGGATCACCACCATCATCCGGCTGGCCCGTGCCACCCGAGCCACCGCCGCCGCCGCCGCAACTGGCAAGCACCAGCAACAGCAGTCCCAGGCCAAGCCACCGATTGATCCCTCTACTTTGTTCCACCGCCGATTACTCCTTGTCCTGCCCAGGCACCATGGTTCCAGGTTTAAAACCAGCGGCACTTTAAGCGCGCCCCATGTTGCTCCGATGACAGCGGGGTTATCGAAACCGGCAACTGTGTTGTGAAAATGTAAGGTTCATCGCCAAATAACGGAGATAATTACCTCCATCGAGGCGCGGCTCTGTACGGAGGCCTTCCGGGACCCTGTTTGACAGGGACGTCAAACCGGGAGCCTACAGGGACGTATTCACGGCGTTCCCGCGAAAGCGTAACGCGCCTCCGCTGTCCCCGATGGAGGGAAACGAACCAACAGCAAATAGAAGGCGTCTGAGGCCTCAGCGTGACCAGACCGAGGCGTCGTAGGCCAGCGGCCGTTCGACCCTGGCGATGTCGGCGAGCAGATCGTGGCGCAGGTGGTAATCCAGATCAAAAGGGTGGATCGACAGACGCAACGGCGTGCCGGTAACGGCGGCGAGACCACGATTAACGGCATTGCACAGGCGCAACACGCGGGCACGGCCAGGGGTGTCCGCTTCGTACCCCAGCAACGGCAACAGACGGAAGCGGCTCTCGCGCAGATCGTGGATACCGGTCAGCGTCTCCAGGTAACGGAATGGCAGCTGGGCACGCTGCCGCCGCGACAGCGCACCCAGCGCCCAGGCCGGCGGCACGTACAGATCACCCACCGGAACCCGGTGCCGTGCGAACCAATCATGGCAATCCCGGATCAGAGCGGCCACGCCCTCCCCATCCAGGGATAGATGCTCGGCCACATCGCGCGATAGCAGCGCACTGTGCGCACGGTGATAGAGACTTCGCGGAGGGTCGCAACAATGGCGCCAGCCGTGACCGGCCAGCGGGTATCCGCGCGCCGCCAGGCCCCGCAGCCAGGAAAGGTCGTCATCGCTCCAGTCCCGACCCGGCACCACCAGCAGAGTCACCGCTTGCGCCGGTAACCGGTCCAGAACGGCCAGCAGCGACGACACCGCGGCGCGGGTCTCCGGCATCACGTCATGCACCGAAACCAGAACCGGGGTCATCAACTCACCCGTGCCTGAGTGGAAAGCCGCCGCAACAGCGCCAGGGTCGGCGACGGCCACGGCTTCGGCAGCGACTGGGCCTGGCCGGCGCACTGTTCCAGCACCCGCAGCCAGTGCCCCACCGCCTGTTCGTTCATCAGCACGGCGGCGGATCGGCCGCTACGGGCACGCAGCGCCCGGCTGCCGGCGCTTTTCGCCTCCAGCTCCGCCAACGCCTGCGCCAGACTCTGATCGCGGCCCTGCACCACCAACGCCGCCCCCAGCGCCGGCCATTGATTGATGCCGCAGGCCGGCGCCGTGATCACCAGGCGCTCCCGGGCCAACGCTTCCAGCGCCACGGTGCCGAACGCTTCCACCGTGGAAGGCAGGATCAGCACCTGGGCGTCATCCAATGCCCGTACCACGGTGGCGCGATCGCACCAGCCCAGATACCGCAGATTGGGAAAGCGTTCGGTGGCGGCCTCCACTTTGTCCCTCTGGGGGCCGTCCCCGGCCACGGTAAAGGTCATCTCCGGGCGGGCCGCCGCCAGTTCCAGGAAGCGGTCAATGTTCTTCTCCGCCGCCAGCCGGCCCACATACAGCACCGAGGACACCGTGTCCGCCAGCGGCGTCACCGGCGTGTGCACGAATTCCGGCGCCAGCGGCGTACCCACCAGTTGCGGATGGCGAGCGCCGGCCTGTCGCGCCTTGCCGAGCATGTCCTCGCTGATGGTCACCACCGCGCTGCTGCCACGGAACAGGGTCCGGTTCAGCCAGTTCAGAAAACCGCCAGCCAGACGCGCCAGGCGCGGCCCCCAATAGAGCTGCACCAGTTTGTCGTAATCGGTCTGAAAGGTGACACAGACGGGGATACCCAGTTTGCCGGCGGCCCAATAGGCCCCCAAGGAAAAGATCCCGGGACCGGGGATCACCACCACATGGGGTTTCATTTCCCACATCAGCGCGGTCAGCTCACGCATTTTGGGAAAGAAAAGCCGCTGAGTGGCATCGCCGGGAATGGGAATGGACGCCCCCTGACAGGGGTGCGGATCCTCGAGGCTGGGCGAGACCAGTTCCACCCGCGCCACCCGATCCTGCAAATGCGCCACCAGATCCTGGAAGTAGGCACCGACCCCATTGCGTCCCTTCATGGCGTCGACGACGAACAGCACGCGTAAATCGCTTTGTTTCACCATAGGACTTTGCCTCGTGAATACGCATCGCGCTGGCACATCATCGTGACGATACCAGGGCGATGCGTGTTCGCGGGCACAGTATGGTGAGAGCCGATGTCGATTTTGTGACAATCCGCTTTCATCCACTCTATCCTTCCGGCAGCGGGAATGAAAAACGCTGGTAGACCCAGCCGAAGGTGCGCCGCAACGGCTCCACCTCCAACCCCAGTTCGCGGGCATCGTAATGATGACCGCTGCGATAACGCCGGGCACGTTCCGACTCGGCGACGAGATAGCGCTGGTACTCCTGCGAAGGCGTCCAACCGAAACGCCGGTAGAACCCTTCCACCGTGTCCCGCGGATCGGCGGCGAGTGACTCCATTACCGACAGCGCCTGGCGGGATGGCGGCAGCGCGTCAAGGCTGTCGAGCAGGTGACGGTAGTAGTAGTCGAGCATCGCCATGAAGCCCTCACGCCAGTAGGCAGCGGTATCACGGCCGTCGAAAAGACGGGCACCGACGACAATGGAGTTGATCTGTGAGGGCACCGATTGAGTGGGGTTACGCAGACAGCCGATGAAACGGGCGTCCGGAAAGGTCTCCGCCAGGGCCTGGATCCAGGGTGTGAACGAGGGGTTCTTGGACAGGAACACCCGGTCCTCGCCATGGAAATACAGGTGCCGCTGCACGAACCGGCGGTAGGCCGCCATGATCCGGCGCTTTTCCGCCGCCGGCAGATCGCGGTCGGCGAATGTCAGGCGCCAGAGACGCTCGTCCGGCACCACCAGCACCAGCAGGAAACAACCCAGCACCGGCAACAGCGCCAGGTAATCCTCCTCCGGATCACGCAACCCGGTCTTGTGAATATCATCCAGACCGCCGAGCAGCCGCCGCTCCAGCCAGGCCAGCAGCCGTCCCAGCGGCTGGCCGAGCCGGCGGTCGATGAGGCCGATGCCGTGAAACAGGTAACGCTGGCTGATGGAGGGCGCGAAAATCAGTTCCCACAGGGAGGTGGTGGTGAAACGCTGGTCATCGCCGGCCAGCAGACGGTGCAAAAAAGTGGTGCCGCTGCGCGGAATGCCCACCACGAACAGCGGCTCGCGCACGGCGATCTGGCGATAACGGGGAAACAGCACTCGATCCAGCAGCAAGGCCAGGCCGTTGATCGTCTGCAGCAGCAAAAAGGCGGGCCAGAACAGCGCCATGGCCAGCAGCCGTCGCGGCGACCAACCACTCACCCTGCCCTGATAATCCGGGTTCCAGGATTTCAGGAACAACCGCCCGTACAGTTTGGCCACATGCCACATATGGAGGTTTCCCGATTCACGCCATTCGCGGTGATCCTAGGGTTCAAGAATGACCGTTTTATGACGTTTTGCAACCCCCGCGCCGACGCTTGCGGCGTTCCCCGGCGCGCTGCACAATGCCGCCAGCTTTTTTATTGCTCCCGGCAATTTTCTATGACCGCCGTACAGGATACCCGCCATGTCCCAGCCCTTCCCCACCATCGTCGGCCATCGCGGCGCCCGTGGCGAGGCGCCTGAGAACACCCTGGCGGGCTTTCAGGTGGCGGTGGCGGCGGGCGCCGGAGAAATCGAGCTGGATGTGCGCCTTTCCGCCGACGGCCATCTGATCGTTCTGCACGACAGCGACCTGAAGCGCACCACCGGCCAGAAGGGCCACGCCCGGCATTTCACCCTGGCCCAGCTCAATCTGATGGACGCCCGCGTCAACACACCCGGCTGGCACAGCACCGTGGGGGTGCCCTCGCTGCGCGAAGTAGTGGCCCTGTGCGGCCCGGCCATGCGCTTTCAGTTCGAGGTGAAGGGCGCCGACCGTGCCATCCTGCACCAGCTGGCCCATCAGTTGACGCATATGATCGACCAGGACGGTCTGCGTGAGCGGGTGGTGATCACCTCCAGTCATACCGGCTTCCTGCGCATGGTCGCCACCATGGCCCCGCATCTTGAACGCGGCTATGTCAGTGAATACCGCTACCAACAACCCACCCGGCGCGCCGCCGCGCTCGGCTGCCGCTGGCTGATGCCCCACCACAGTCTGGTCTCGCCGCGGCTGATGCGCAGCGCCCGCCGGCGCGGACTCAAGGTCTCCACCTGGACCGTCAATGATCTCAATGAGGCGGAACGGCTGGCAAGGCTCGGCGTGGACGGCATCATCACCGACTTCCCCACCAGCTTCCTGGCCCACTTTCGCGGCAAGGATCAGCGTCAGGTGGCGGCCCCCGCCGCCCAGGCCGAGTTGGATCCGAGCCTCAGGGATCCTTGAAGAAGTCGCGGATTTCCTGCTCCCGGGCCGTCGCGTCCCGATACCCCAATTCGATCAGCTCGCGGGTGAAGCCGGGCTCGAACAGCAAATAACTGAGCGCGCCGGCACCCGGCGAACGGGTGGCGCCGGAACCGCGCAAGAAGAACCGCAAGGTGCGCGGCAACTCGCGCGAATGCCGCCCCGCGATCTCGTCGATGGGCTCGGAGGGATAGATCTTAAGAACATCCACAGGACGCAGTTGGATGCCACGCTGGCGCCGCTGACCGGCATCGGTGGCGGCCAGGGTGTTGTTGATGCGCTCGAGCCGTTCCACGTCCCCTTCCAGGGTATCGACGAACACGCTGTTCAACACATGACCAAGCACCTGGGCCAGCGAAGGATAGCCGCTGAGCGCCTGTTGCTGTCCCGGACTGTTGCCGCCGGACACGCCGATCACCAACAGGCGGTTGGCGCCCAGATGCAATGCCGGGCTCACCGGGGCCAGTTGGCGTACCGCGCCGTCGCCGTAAAAACTGCCGTCCACCTGCTCCGCCGGAAACAACAGCGGAATCGCCGCCGACGCCAGCATGTGCTGCACACCGATCACCGAGCGGCGCCCGAGGCGGCGGGCCCGGGTCCATTCCTGCAGATCATCGGCGCCCTGGAAGAACGATACCGACTCGCCGGTGGCGTAACTGGACGCGGTGATCGACAGCGCCCGCAAATGGCCCTTGTCCACGCTGTCGCCGATCCGCTGAAAATTGATCAGCAAGCGCAGCAGCCGTTTCAGCGGCGTGTTATCGAGCAAGGCGCTGCGAGTCTTGGCCTGGCCGCCGGTGGCGGCGGAAAACATCCAGCGCAGCAGGCTGCTGGTGAAAGCGAAAATATCGGTGCGGTAAACCTGCTCGGCGGTCATGTTGGACCACACCCGGTCCAGGCTGTGCACCGCGGTGGCGTAGTTGTGAGCACCGGCGGCCAGACCGGCGGCGTTGATGGCGCCGGCGGAGGTGCCGCAAATAATCGGAAACGGATTGGGCGACTGCGCCGGCAGCATTTCCGCCACCGCGCGCAATACCCCGACCTGATAGGCGGCGCGAGCGCCGCCACCGGACAATATCAACCCCCGCACCGGGGGCGTTGGTGATGCCATGAATGGTTCTCCTCGAAGCGCCTCAGTATGCCTTTGGCGCGCCTCAGCGTCATCCGCTGGCGTCACTGTTTCGGCTGTCTTATGCTGCCGTCGTGGCCGTCTTCCGCGGCCGCTGACGAGCACCCGCTAAATGGCATTACGCACCGCCCGCGCCGACGACCTGGACGCCCTGTGCGCCCTGGAGCAACGCTGCTTCAGCAGCGACCGGTTATCCCGCCGCAGCTTCCGCCATTGGCTGCGGCAGAGCCCTTGCGGCCTGATCGTGGCGGAGGAAGAAGGGCACGGTCTGGTCGGTTACGCCCTGGTAATGCTGTACAAAGGCACTCGTCTGGCGCGCCTCTACTCCATCGCGGTGGACGCCAGCCAGCGCGGCAAAGGGCTTGGCGAGCAGTTGCTCGACGCCGCCGAGCACTACGCGCACCGTCATCGCCGGCTTTACCTGCGCCTGGAAGTCCGCGAGGACAACGCCGCCGCCATCCGCCTGTATGAACGGCGCGGTTATCGGCTGTTCGGCCAGACCGCCGACTATTACGAGGACCATCAGGACGCCCTGCGTTTCCAGAAACGGCTGCATTACCGGCCCGACGGCGGCGAGCGGCTGGCGGTGCCGTGGATCCGGCAGAGCACCGATTTCTCCTGCGGCCCCGCCTGCCTGATGATGGCCCGTGCCGCGCTACAGAGCGAACCGCCCAGCGACAGCGAGGAACTGCTGATCTGGCGCGAAGCCACCACCATCTTCATGACCGCCGGACACGGCGGCTGCCACCCGCTCGGCCTGGCCCTGGCGGCGCGCCGACGCGGACTCGCCGCCGAGGTCTGGTGCAATCAACGTGGCCCTCTGTTTCTTGATTCGGTGCGTGATGCGCACAAGAAAAGAGTGATGGAAACGGTCCACCACCACTTCGTCGAACAGGCACAGGCGCAAGCCATTCCGGTGCACTACATGGAACTGGACAGCGAGCGGTTGGATCAGGCGCTGGAAAACGGTGAAGTGGCCATGGTGCTGATCAGCACCTGGCGGCTGGACGGTCGCAAAGCGCCCCACTGGGTGGTGGTGGCCGGCGGCGACCGGGAGTGTTTCTACATCCATGACCCGGACCCGGCGGAGGATCAGATCCCTCTGGACTGCCAATACATCCCCATCGCCCGCGACGGCTTCGACAAAATGGCCCGTTATGGCCAGTCACGGCTGCGTACGGCAGTAATTGTTAAGGCAGTTAAGAGTTAATAGTGAATAGTTAACAGCGAAAAACATTGCGGATCCGCAAAAGGCATTTGTGTATCTGCAACTCCTCTGCCTCTCTTCTGTTTAAAGCAAAGAGGCCGCTCCCCTCTCTGGGCGCGGCCTCTTTGCTTTCAGAGCGCATGGTCGTCCCGCGCGCCGCTGTTAACTATTCACTATTAACTGTTACCTGCTTTTTTTCAGGTTTTCAGCACATCCTTACCCAAGCTTCCGGCGCGTTTGGCGTTTTCCTGGCGGGTGTTTTCCTCGCAGGCATTGCGGTCACCGCCGCAGATTTCGCAGCCGTCCTTCATGCCCAGCGTTGCCAGGCCGCCACAGGACCCTTTGATCGGCTTGTTGGAGAAGATCACGCCAACGGCCATGGCGGCGAACAGGATGCCGATAACGACAAAGGCGGCAATAAGAGTGGCAAACATATCACTTCTCCTGTTTCTGGCTGTCCAGAACAGCCTGGAAAGCCGGGGTCAGAATTTCTTTTGGCCCCTCATTGGTTCTGACAATGAACAGCACCGGCAGTTCATGCTCGCGGGCAAAGGCGACGCCCTCTTCCGGCCCCAGCACGGTCAGCGCGGTGGCCAGAGCATCCGCCATCATACAGGACTTGTGCAGCACGGTAACCGATGCCAGATGATGAGTAACCGGGTAACCAGTACGGGGATCGATGGTGTGGGAGAACAGCTTACCGTCCTCTTCAAAAAAATTGCGGTAGTCGCCGCTGGTGGCAATGGCGATATCGTGCAGTTTCAGCACTTTCTCCACTTCCCGCTTGCCCACTTCCGGGCGCTCGATGGCCACGCGCCAGGGCTGGCCGTAGGGTTTGGTGCCGGATGCCACCAGTTCGCCGCCAACTTCCACCAGATAATTACTGATGCCGGCTTCTTTGAGCACTCCGGCCAGCTTGTCCACGCCAAAGCCCTTGGCGATGGAGGACAGGTCCACATACAGTCCGCCGGGCTGGGTCGCCTCCCGCCCCTGGAGCGTCAGCCGCTGCCAGCCGATGCGCCTCAGCGCTGCCTGGACGTCCTCGTCCGCCGGTGGTTCGAAGCGGTCCGGATCCGGGCCAAAGCCCCATAGATTCACCAAAGGCCCCACGGTGACGTCATAGGCGCCGTTGGTGTCTCCGGACAATTTCAACGCCGCCGCCAGTACCTTGGCGAAATCCTCCGGCAAGGTCTGGACCGTCCCCGCCTCCGCCTGATTGAACCTGGACAGGTCCGAATCCGGCCGATAGGTGCTCATCTCCTGGTTCACCTGCTCCAGGGCCGCCTCCAGCTCGGTCTTGAGTGCCGGAATACCGTCGCGGGGGGAACCGGTGAACTTCACCGACCAGGTGGTGCCCATGGTCGGGCCGGACAACGCCGAAAGCCGTTGTTGAGCGTCGTCGCAGGCGCTCAGTATCAACAGCAGCAACAGCGTGAAGGGAATCAGAAAGAGACGGGATTTCATGGCTGCTCCCAGGACAGGGCCCAAACGCCAATACGCGGTATCGATAAACAAAGCCCGGCCATGGTTGGCTATTGTTTCACCCTCTCCCGGCCCGGCCTGCCCTGGCCGGTCGTCAATCATGCTGCGATATGCCACTGGCATATCGGCGGTGGATGCCACCAGACTCGGAGTCGCCATCCCTGGCGCGACGCCCGGAGTTTCGCCAACCCCCGGCCCGGCCTTCCCTGGCCGGTCGTAAATCATGCTGCGATATGCCACTGGCATATCGGTCATGATTTACCCACCAAAGTCATCGAGAAGGATGTTCTCGGGCTCCACGCCCAGATCTTCCAGCATCTTGATGACCGCGGCGTTCATCATCGGCGGACCGCACATGTAGTATTCACAGTCCTCCGGCGCCGGGTGATCCTTCAGGTACTGTTCGTACAGCACGTTGTGGATGAACCCGGTGAGGCCAGTCCAGTTGTCTTCCGGTTGCGGGTCGGACAACGCCAGATGCCATTCGAAGTTGTCGTTCTCCTCGGCGAGCTTGTCGTACTCATCGTTGTAGAACGTCTCGCGCCAGCTGCGCGCACCGTACCAGAAGCTCATCTTGCGCTTGGAATGCAAACGCTTGAGCTGGTCGAAGATATGGCTGCGCATCGGCGCCATGCCCGCGCCACCGCCGATGAACACCATCTCCGCGTCGGTGTCCTTGGCGAAGAACTCACCGAAGGGTCCGAACACGGTGATCTTGTCACCCGGTTTCAGGCTGAACACATAGGAGCTCATCAAGCCCGGCTGGATGCCGGAGGAGCCCGGAGGCGGCGTGGCGATCCGGATGTTGAACTTGAGAATGCCCTTCTCTTCCGGATAGTTGGCCATGGAGTAGGCGCGGATCACCTCTTCGGTGTTCTTGGTCTTCAGATCGAAGAACTTGAAGTGCTCCCAGTCGCCGCGATACTCCTCACTGATATCGAAGTCAGAGAAGTTGACTTCGAACGGCGGCGCTTCCAGCTGCACATAACCACCGGCACGGAAGGCCACTTCCTCGCCTTCCGGCAGTTTCAGGGTCAGTTCCTTGATGAAGGTGGCGACGTTGTCGTTGGAGATGACCTCGCACTCCCACTTCTTCACACCGAAGAACTCTTCCGGCACCTTGATCTTCATGTCCTGCTTGACGTTCACCTGACAGCTCAGGCGCCAGCCATCGCGGATCTGGCCCTTGGTGAAGTGGCCTTCCTCGGTGGGCAGGATATCGCCGCCGCCGTCGAGGACCTGACACTTGCACTGGGCGCAGGTGCCGCCGCCGCCACAGGCGGAGGACAGGAAAATGCCCTGGTTGGCCAGGGTACCCAACAGCTTGCCACCGGCGGGCGCGTCGATGCCCTTCTCCGGGTCGCCATTGATATCGATGTGAACGTCCCCGCTGGCCACCAGCCGGGAACGGGCCACCAGAATCACCGCCACCAGCGCCAAAACGATGGCGGTGAACATGGCGACGCCAAGAATGATCTCAAAACTCATAATCTGGCTCTCCCCTTTCCCTTAGAGCTGCACGCCGGAGAACGACATGAAACCCAGGGACATCAGACCCACGGTGATGAAGGTAATGCCCAGCCCCTTCAGACCGTCGGGTACGTCGCTGTACTTCAGCTTTTCCCGGATTCCCGCCAGCAGTGTGATCGCCAACGCCCAGCCGGCACCGGCGCCAAGGCCGTACACCAGCGACTCACCGAAGGCGTAGTCCCGCTCCACCATGAACAGGGAGGCCCCCATGATGGCGCAGTTCACCGTGATCAGTGGCAGGAACACGCCCAGCGCGTTGTACAGCGCCGGCACGTATTTATCCAGGGTCATCTCCAGGATCTGCACGATCGCCGCGATCACGCCGATGTAGCTGAGCAGCCCCAGGAACCGCAGATCCAGAGTGGCCAACGCGGGAATACCGGTCCAGGACAGCGCCCCTTCATTGAGCAGGTAATGCAGAATCAGGTTGTTCACCGGCACGGTAATGGTCAGCACCACGATCACGGCGATGCCCAGACCGATCGCGGTGGAGATCTTCTTGGAGATGGCGATGAAGGTACACATCCCCAGGAAGAAGGCCAGCGCCATGTTCTCGACGAAGACGGCGCGGACGAACAGACTCAGATAATGTTCAAACATGCGGCTTCTCCGTTCAGAACGCGTCGCTGGTGCGGGTGTGCGGCTTCATCTTGAAGACGTCCTCTTCCACCTGCTCCGGCTTCCAGGCGCGAATCGCCCAGATGAACAGGCCGATCAGGAAGAAGGCGCTCGGCGGCAGCAGCATCAGGCCGTTGGTGTTGTACCAGCCGCCGTCCACGGTGCGCTCCAGAATCTGGTAGCCGAACAGGCTGCCGGAACCCAGCAGCTCACGGGTGAAACCGAGCCCCAGCAGGATCACGGAGTAACCCAGGCCATTACCAACACCGTCCAGGAAGGACGGGATCGGCGGGTTCTTCATGGCGAAGGCTTCCACCCGGCCCATGACGATACAGTTGGTGATGATCAGGCCCACGAACACCGACAGCTGCTTGGAAATGCTGTAGGCGTAGGCGCGCAGGAACTGATCCACCACGATCACCAGCGAGGCGATGATGGTCATCTGCACGATCATGCGGATGCTGCCCGGAATCTGATTACGGATACAGCTGACGAAAAAGTTGGAGAACGCCGTCACCGCCGTCAGTGCGATGCACATGGTCAGCGTGGTGTTCAGATTACTGGTTACCGCCAGGGCGGAGCAGATACCCAGGATCTGCAGCGCGATGGGGTTATTGTCGAAAATCGGACCAAACAGAATGTCCTTGGTTTTCTCCGCCATTACGCTTCTCCTCCGTTGTCGGCCTGGACGGCGGCGGAACCGGCGCCGTCATCGGCCGCTTTCATGCGATCCAGATACGGACCGAACCCGTCTTCCCCTACCCAGAAACGCACCAGATTGTTGACGCCCTTGCTGGTCAGGGTGGCACCGGCGAGGCCGTCCACCTTGTGTTCGGCTCCGGCGGTGCCGGAATCGACGGTGCCCTTGACCACCTGAATGGCCACGTCACCGCTGTCGTCATGCAGTTTTTTGCCTGGCCACAGGCCCTTCCAGGCCGGGTTGTCCACTTCACCGCCCAGACCCGGGGTTTCACCGTGTTGATAGAAGCCCAGGCCGGAGATGGTCTCGGCGTCCGCCTCCAGAGCCAGGAAGCCATACAGGGTGGACCAGAGGCCGTAGCCGCGCACCGGCAGGATGATACGGCTGAGGTTGCCGTTGTCGTCCCGGGCCAGATACACCTCGGACACGTTCTCCTGCCGTTTGATGCTGGCGATGTCCTGATCAGCGCTCAAACGCTCGCTTTCCGCCGGATCCTTGGCCGCTTTCAGCGGATCGTAGGACTCCGGCTTGTCCACGTACTCGCCGGTTTCCAGGTCGACGAATTTGCGCTCAATGGTATCGAACGCCTTCTGCACGTCCATGCCCGGCTGATACAGCCCGGCGGCCTGGAGAATGTTCACCTGGCGGTCGAGCACCTGGTTCTTCTGCTGCACCGGCCGCAGTGACACGGCGGCGGTGGACACCACCACCGCGCACACCAGACAGACCAACAGGGCGACCAGCAGCGTTCTGCCTACACTTTCGCTATTTCCAGCCATTACGCTACTCCCCCGGTCCGACGCAGGCGACGACGTACGTTCGCCTGGGTAACGAAATAATCAATCAACGGCGCGCACAGGTTGCCGAACAGGATCGCCAACATGATGCCTTCCGGGAAGGCCGGGTTGACCACCCGGATCAGCACGGTCATCACACCGATGACGATGCCAAAGATCAGTTTGCCGGTATTGGTCATGGCGGCCGATACCGGGTCGGTGGCCATGAACACCAGACCGAAGGCAAGACCGCCCACCGTCAGGTGCCAGTACCAGGGCATGGCGAACATCGGGTTGGTGTCGCTGCCGATCAGGTTGAACACGGTGCTCATCGCCGCCATGCCCAGCAACACGCCCAGCATGATCCGCCAGGAGGCGATCTTGGTGAACAGCAGGAAGACCGCGCCCAGACCGATGGCGATCAGCGAGGTCTCGCCGATGCTGCCCTGGATGCCACCCAGGAAGGTGTTCATCCAGCTCAGGCTCTGGCCGGCATCGGCGCCGATCAGCGCGTTCTGGGCAAGACCGGCGGAAAAGTCCAGATTGCCGCTGGCGGCCAGCGACAGCGGGGTGGCGCCGGAGAAGTTGTCCACCGCGGTCCAGATGGCGTCACCGGACATTTGCGCCGGATAGGCGAAGTACAGGAACGCCCGGCCCACCAGCGCCGGGTTGAGGAAGTTCTTGCCGGTACCACCGAACACTTCCTTGCCGATGACCACGCCGAAGGACACACCCAGCACCACCTGCCAGAGCGGAATCGCCGGCGGCAGAATCAAGGTGAACAGGATACCGGTGACGAAGAAGCCTTCGTTCACTTCATGGCCGCGTTTCCAGGCGAACAGGGCTTCCCAGAAGAAACCGGTCAGATAGACGGCGATCAGGATCGGCACATAGTAGACCAGGCCGTGAACCATGTTGGCCCAGAAGTTCTCCTGGCTGAAGCCGGTGAGCGCCGCCACCAGCTCGGTACGCCAACCCGGAATCGGGTCGAAACCGAACTCGGTGATTTGCAGGTTGGCCTGAAAGCCAGTGTTGTACAGACCGAACAGGATCGCCGGGAAAGTGGCGAACCAGACCGTCATCATAATGCGCTTGAGATCGATACCGTCACGTACGTGGGCCGCGGACCGGGTCACCGAGTCCGGGCTGTACAGCATGGTGTCGAACATCTCATAGAAGACGTAGTACTTCTGCAGCTTGCCACCCTCGTGGAAGTGGGGGGCGACTTTGGTATCAAGGTAATTCCGCAGACCCATATCAGCTCTCCACTTCAATGGTGGTCAGGTTGTCGCGGAGGATCGGGCCGTACTCGTATTTGCCGGGGCATACGAAGGTACACAGGGCCAGATCCTCTTCCACCAGTTCCAGCGCGCCCAGGGCGGTGGCGCTGTCGGTATCGCCCACCGCCAGCGCGCGCAGCAGCTGGGTCGGCAGAATATCCAGCGGCATCACTTCCTCGTAGGCGCCGATCGGCACCATGGCGCGCTCACTGCCGTTGGTGGTGGTGGTGAAGTTGAAGCGCTTGCCCGGCATCAGCCTGGAGAGGTAGATGTTCATCACCGAGAAGCGATTGGCACCCGGGGAGATGTAACCCAGCAGGTCGCGCTCATGCCCTTCACGCAGCACGGTGACCTGGTTACACAGACGGCCCAGGTACGCCACCGGACCGCGGGCGTGGTGGCCATTGAACACGGAGCCGGAGATCACCCGGTTTTCCCCGTCTTTCAGCTCTCCACGGCAGAAATCGTCGCTCTGCGCGCCCACACGGGTACGCAGCAGGCGCGGCGTTTTCACCTGCGGGCCGGCCAGAGCCACCACCCGCTCGCTGCTGATACGGCCTTCGGTGAACAGCTTGCCGATGGCGATCACTTCCTGGTAACCCACGGCCCAGACCTGTTTGTTCAGGCTGACCGGATCGAGGAAATGAATATGGGTCCCGGCATTACCGGCAGGGTGCTTGCCAGCGAAGCTTTCTTCACGGATCTGGCCCTGGGCGAAGGACGGCAGCGTGGACTTGGCCGCCTTGCACACCCAAACCGGCCCTTCGGTGAGACGGGACAACACGGTCAGCCCGTGACGGAAGCTCTGCTCGTTCTCCTGGATCACCAGGGACGGATCCTGACACAACGGATTGGTGTCGATGGCGGTGACGAAAATGGAATTCGGCACGCTCTCCGGTGCCGGCACCTTGCCAAAGGGGCGAGTACGCAACAACGTCCACTCACCGGAATCCACCAGTTGGGTCACCACGGTTTCACGATCCAGGGAAGCCAGTTGGTCCGGCTGATAAGTGGTGAAGGTCACCTCTTCTTCCTGGTCGGCCACTTCGATGACCACGGACTGCAGGACGCGCTTGTGGCCGCGATTGATGGCGACCACCTTGCCTCCGGCCGGCGCGGTGTATTTCACGCCGTCGGTTTTTTTGTCCGTGAAGATCAACTGACCTTTCTTGACTTGGTCCCCTTCGCGGACTTCCATAGTGGGTTTCATGCCCACGTAGTCGCCGCCGAGCACGGCGACAGAACGGACCTGGTGGCCTTCCTCTATCGCCTGGCGCGGCGCGCCGGCGATGGGCAGGTCCAGTCCCTTCTTGATTTTGATCATAGTGTCTCGCCCACGTTGCGTGTTGCTGATGTCGGGCTGCGCCTTCCTCGGAAGCACTGCACAGGCAGCGGATGGGGGAATTCGCGCAATAACCGGTAATAGCGTCAGGATCACCCGTGAATGAGGATTCAAGGGCCCGGCCCGTCGGCCGGCGCGCGACATTATAATGACCACATGAAAAGTATGCCAGAGAGGCAAGCCCCTCCGATGGTCCCGTATCGCTTCCCGATCGCTTTCCCGCCCCGTTTTACGCCGATACCGGCGAATTCGGGAACGGACGAAAAAAAGCCCGCTAAAGCGGGCTTTCCGTGCCTGACTTATTCCGCCGGATACACCGGGTATTCCACCCCGGAGATCTGCTGCAGAATCCGCAGCACCTGGCAGCTGTAGCCGAACTCGTTGTCATACCACACGTACAGCACGCAGTGGCGGCCGTTGACGATGGTGGCCTCGGCGTCGATGACGGAGGCATGACGGGAGCCGACGAAGTCGGTGGATACCGCGTCCGGGCTGCTGACGAAATCCACCTGGCGCTGCAGCGGAGAGTGCAGACTCACCCAGCGCAGGTATTCGTTCATCTCCTCCAGGCTGGTTTCCTTCTCCAGGGTCAGGTTCAGGATCGCCATGGACACGTTCGGGGTGGGAACGCGAATGGAGTTGCCGGTCAGCTTGCCATTCAGGGACGGCAGCGCCTTGGCCGCGGCGGTGGCGGCACCGGTTTCGGTCAGCACCATGTTCAGCGGCGCGGCGCGGCCACGACGGGGACCTTTGTGGAAATTATCCAGCAGGTTCTGGTCGTTGGTGTAGGAGTGCACCGTTTCCACGTGACCGTACTCGATGCCGAATTTGTCCTCGATGGCCTTCAGCGGCGGCACGATGGCGTTGGTAGTGCAGCTGGCGGCGGAGATGATCTTGTCGCTGTCGTCGATCATGTCGTTGTTGACGCCGTGCACGATGTTCTTGAGGTTGCCTTTACCCGGCGCGGTCAACATCACGCGGGCGATGCCCGGACATTGCAGATGCTGGGACAGGCCTTCCTCGTCACGCCATTTGCCGGTGTTGTCGATCAACACGGCGTTCTCGATACCGTACTGGGTGTAGTCGACGGACGCCGGATCGTTGGAGTAGATCACCTTGATGTAGTTGCCGTTGGCGATGAGGGCGTTGTCTTCCTCATCCACGGCGATGGTGCCGGCGAACGGGCCGTGCACGGAATCACGGCGCAACAGGCTGGCGCGCTTCTGCAGATCGCCCTTGCCGGACTCACGCACCACGATCGCCTTCAGGCGCAGGCCATCGCCGGAGCCGGCTTTCTCGATCAGCAGGCGGGCGAGAATACGGCCGATACGGCCGAACCCGTACAGCACCACATCGGTACTGCCGGCCAGTTTGGCCTTGTTTTCCACTGCCTCGGAGAGCGCTTCACGGACGAAGTCTTCCACCGACAGGCCGCGATTGTCGTTTTTGTACTCAACCGCCAGCTTGCCGATGTCCAGACGGCAGGGGCCCAGGTCCAGCTTGACCGCTTCCTGGAGGATGGGGAACGAATCCACCACGGACAGACCGCTGTCGGACAGGCCGTCTTCAATCTGCTTAACAAAACGGTGGGTCTTGAGAATCTGGATAACGGACTTGTTAACCAGGGAACGGCTATAGACCGTGGTGGTCACGTTCTTTTCCCGGTACAGCCGACCGATCATCGGAATCATCGCCTCGGCGATTTCCTCACGGTTTTTCCATCGTCCGAAGTGGTCTTCCAGTTTGTTCACGGATGAGCCCCTCTCAATTGGGTTCCTGGGGGCGCGCATAATAGCGCCAACGCGGGGGTTTATCCACCCGCCACGCGCTCTGCCCCCCGGGCTTTCTACACTGGCTTGGCGCTGGGCCGCAGCCGCATCAGCCCTTCCTGGGCCACCGACGCCACCAGAGTGCCGTCCTGACGGTAGATGGCGCCGAAAGTCAGCCCCCGGGCACCGGCGGCGCCGGGGCTCTGGCAGTCATAAAGCAGCCAGTCGTCCACCTGGAAATCATCGTAAAACCACATGGCATGGTCGATGCTGGCGCACTGGATATCGCTCTGCCAGAAGGTCATGCCGTGGGGCTGCATGGCCGTGCCCATGAAACCGAAATCAGAACAATAGGCGAGCAGCGCCCGCTGGGTCATACGATCGGCGGTGACCCTGTCGCTGACCCGGAACCAGAAGCGTTTGAGCGGCTCCCGGCTTTCCGGCGCGAACAGGTCCTTGGGGGTCACCGGCCGAAACTCCACCGGCCGTTCACGCAGGAAAGCGCCACGGAACTGCTCCGGAATCTGCTCCACCACCCGCATGCGGGCACTTTCATCGCTTTCCAGGCTGTCCGGCTCCGGTACGTCCGGCATGGTATTCTGGTGCCGGCCGCCCTCTTCCTCCACCTGGAACGACGCGGACAGGCTGAAGATCGGCCGGCCGTGCTGGATCGCGTTGACCCGGCGGGTGGTGAAGCTCTTGCCGTCACGGATCCGGTCCACGTCATAGATCACCGGCACGCGGATATCCCCGGGCCGCAGGAAATAGGCATGCAGGGAGTGGGCCGGGCGGTCCTCCGACACTGTCATGGACGCCGCCAGCAACGCCTGGCCGGCCACCAGGCCACCGAAAATACTGCGCTGGCCATTGGCCTCGGTCTGACCACGGAACAGGTTGTCCTCCAACCGTTCCAGGGTAAACCGGTTCATTAGTTCCGCGACGGACTCTCTCATAGTTCTCCCCAGCTGTGGTGCGCGCATAGGCGCGCAATAGTACCGCAAACGCAGGCCAGGCTCTAAAGCAAAAGCGTCGCGCCCGCGGATCGCTTCGCTCCGTGATTCGCTGGCACCCCGACCGTTCTTCCCACCGAAAGGGCTCCGAAGCCGCTGAGGGAGCTTGCCCGCAAACGAATCTTTTGGTCCAGGAACCCAATTCGCTTGCAGGCAAGCTCCCTCAGTGGCTTCGTCCGACCCCCCTGCCCCTGCTACAATGCGCCCGCGCTGGAGACCTTTGATGACCCTGTTACCCGATTCTTCCCTGTTTTCCACCGGACGTGAACACTACCGCGACTGGCGCGATCCCGGCGCCGGCGGTCTGGCGGCGGTACTGGCGGAACTGGCCCGCCGTGATGAGGGCCTGCTGCTGGTGGCCGCGCCGTCCAGCAACCGTGCCCAGCAACTGGCGGATTCCCTGTCCTTTTATCTGGCGGACCGGGAAGTGCCGGTGCGGCTGTTTCCGGACTGGGAAACCCTGCCCTACGATCTGTTCAGTCCCCACCAGGACATTGTCAGCGACCGCATCCAGGCGCTGCACTGGCTCGGTCAGGCCCGCGGTGGCGTCCTGGTGGTGCCGGTGAACACGCTGATGCAGCGGCTGGCGCCGCCGATCCATATCAATGGCAATCATTTCCAGCTCAAGGTCAACGACACCTTCGACATGGAAGCCACCCGCCAGCAGTTGGTGGCCTGCGGCTACCGGCAGCGCGACAACGTCTACGAACACGGCGAGTTCGCCGTGCGGGGCGCCATCATGGATATCTTCCCCATGGGCGCGACACAACCGTTCCGGGTGGAACTGTTCGACCAGGACATCGAATCCCTGCGTCTGTTCGACCCGGAGAGCCAGCGCTCCACCGGCCAGGTCCAGGAAATCAATCTGCTGCCGGCGGCGGAGTACCCGCTCAGTCAGGACGGCATCCGCCATTTCCGCGGTGCCTTCCGGGAAACCTTCGACGTGGAGCCAAGAAAAGTCCCGCTCTATGAAGAAGTGTCCGAAGGCATCGCCAGCCCGGGGCTGGAGTACTACCTGCCGCTGTTCTTCGAGCAACTGGCCACTTTGTTCGACTATCTGCCGGCCAACGCCCGGGTGGTGGAACTGGCCGAATGCGAAGAGGCCGCCAACCACTTCTGGGACGAAGTCAATCAGCGCTATGAATCCCGCCGCCACGACATCCGCCGGCCGGTGCTGCCGCCGCACAGCCTGTTCCTGCGCCCGGACGAGTTGGCCGGCGCCTGGAAAACCCTGCCCCGGGCCCGGGTGCGCGACTCCGAACAGGCGCTGACGTTCAACCTGGCGCCCTCACCCCGGCTTGCCGCCGACCCGCGCAGCGGCAATGTACTGGCGCCCTTGCATACCTTCTCCGATGCTCACCCGGACACCCGCATCCTGGTGGTCGCGGAAACCGCCGGGCGCCGCGAGGCACTGCTCGAACTGATGCAAAAGGTCTCGATCCAGCCGGCACTGAAAGAAGGCTGGCGGGACTTCCTTGACGCCCCCGAGCGCTGGAATCTGACCCGGGGCGAGTTGGACGCCGGCTTTTACGCGCCGGACCACGATTTGCTGGTGGTCAGCGAAAGCGAACTGTACGGCGAGCGGATCATGCAACGGCGGCGGCGGCGCACCAGCGAGGACAGCGGCCAGGATCTGGCGGTCCGCTCCCTGGGCGAGCTCACCATTGGCGCCCCGGTGGTGCACCTGGACCACGGCGTCGGCCGCTATCAGGGCCTGGTGCACATGACCGTGGATCATCAGCCCCATGAATTCCTGCTGCTGGAATACGCCGGTGGTGACAAGCTCTATGTGCCGGTGTCCTCGCTGCATCTGATCAGCCGCTACGGCGGCGGCGAACACCCACCGCTGAATCGTCTGGGCAGCGAGCAATGGAGCAAGGCGCGGCAAAAAGCCGCGGAAAAAATCAACGATGTGGCGGCGGAACTGCTCAACACCTATGCCCGCCGCGAAGCCCGCGAAGGCCGGGCTTTCCCGCTGGAACAAGAGGATTACCAGCGCTTCGCCAGCGGCTTCCCGTTCGAGGAAACCCCGGACCAGGAAAACGCCATCAACGCGGTGATCGCCGACATGCAACGGCAAAAACCCATGGACCGCCTGGTCTGTGGCGATGTCGGTTTCGGCAAAACCGAGGTGGCCATGCGCGCTGCTTTCGTGGCGGTCCAGAACGGCACCCAGGTAGCGGTACTGGTCCCCACCACCCTGCTCGCCCAGCAGCACTATGAATCCTTCGTCGACCGTTTCGCCGACTGGCCGGTGCAGATCGAAGTGCTGTCCCGTTTCCGCAGCGCCAAGGACAAAAGCCAGGTGCTGACACGGCTTGCCGAGGGCAAGGTGGATATCGTCGTCGGCACCCACCAGTTGCTGCAAGAGAATGTCAGTTTCAAGGACCTGGGCCTGATCATTGTCGACGAGGAACACCGTTTCGGCGTGCGCCACAAAGAGCGGCTCAAGGAAATGCGCGCCGAGTGCGACATCCTCACCCTCACCGCCACACCGATTCCGCGCACCCTGAACATGGCGCTCAGCGGCATGCGCGACATTTCCATCATCGCCACGCCGCCGCAGCGGCGCCTGTCGGTGAAAACCTTCGTGCGGCAACGGGACGACACCGCCCTCAAGGAAGCCATCCTGCGGGAGTTGCTGCGTGGCGGTCAGGTCTACTACCTGCACAACGACATCGACACCATGAGCCGCGCCGCCGAACAGATCCAAGCGCTGGTGCCGGACGCTCGGGTCGGCATCGCCCACGGCCAGATGCGCGAACGGGAACTGGAAGCGGTAATGGGCGACTTCTACCATCGCCGTTTCAACGTGCTGGTGTGCACCACCATCATTGAAACCGGCATCGACGTACCCAGCGCCAACACCATCATCATCGAGCGCGCCGACAAACTCGGCCTGGCGCAGTTGCACCAACTGCGGGGACGGGTCGGCCGCAGCCACCACCAGGCTTACGCCTACCTGGTCACGCCTTCCCCCAAGGCGATGACCAAGGACGCGCTGAAACGGCTGGAAGCCATCGAACAAGCCACCGACCTGGGTGCCGGCTTCGTGCTCGCCAGCCAGGATCTGGAAATCCGCGGCGCCGGCGAGCTGCTCGGAGAAGAACAGCACGGCAACATGGAAACCATTGGTTTCACGCTCTACATGGAAATGCTGGAGCAGGCGGTGGAAGCGCTCAAACGTGGTGAGCAACCGGACACCGCCAAACCGTTGTCCGGCGGCCCGGAAGTCAACCTGCGGGTTCCCGCCCTGATCCCGGAAGACTACCTGCCGGACGTGTTCACCCGCCTGACCCTGTACAAACGCATCGCCGGCTGCAAAACCGGCGACCAGTTACGGGAATTGCAGGTGGAAATGATCGACCGTTTCGGCCTGCTGCCGGAACCGGTGAAAACCCTGTTCAAGGTCACCGCTTTGCGGCAACAGGCGGAAGCGCTGGCCATCACCCGGGTGGACGCCAACGCCGCCGGCGGCAAACTGGAATTCGCCGAACGCACCCCGGTGGACCCGCTCACCGTGGTCAAACTGATGCAGAACGCCCCCAACCGCTACCGCCTGGAAGGCGCCCACACCCTGCGCTTCCAATTGCCGTCGGAAACCGCCGATGAACGCGTTCAATTAGTCGAGCAGCTGTTGGAACATCTGGCAGGGAACGGGAAAGCACCGTGAAAAAGGCAAGGAATAGTGAATAGTTAACAGTGAATAGGGAAAAAACGGCGTTGCGGATTTGCAGGGAGGTTTTGCAAATTAGCAACACTGACGTTAAGCATCGTACTTTCTTTGAAAACACTTTCTTTAAAAACAATGAGGCCGCGCCCAACTCCTGAGCGCGGCCTCACTGTCTTCCAATCACTCTGCTCTATCTCGCGTCGCTGTTCCCTGTTCCCTGTTCACTATCCACTATTAACTGCCTTTCCCGCCGCCACCGCGCTGGCCCAGGCCCACTGGAAGTTGAAACCGCCGAGCTGGCCGGTGACGTCGAGCACTTCGCCGATGAAGTACAGACCGGGAACGGTTTTGACGTCGAAGGCTTTGGAGGAGACGGCGTCGGTATCGACACCGCCGAGGGTGACTTCGGCGGTGCGGTAGCCTTCGGTGCCGGAGGGTTTGAAACGCCAGCCCTTGAGCACGGCGGCGATGCTGGCCAGGCGTTCGTTGCTCTGGTGCTGCAGCGGGCCTTGCCAATCGAACCGCGCCACCAGAGCCGCCGCCAAACGCTGGGAAAAGAACGAGCGTAACCAGCGCTCCACGGTGCCGTTGGGATGTTGCTTGCGCTCTTCCAGCAGAGCCGCGTAAGGCTCCGCCAGCATCGGCAACCAGTCCACGGTAACGTCGGCGCCCGCTTGCCAGAACGCGGACACCTGCAGCATGGCCGGCCCGGACAAGCCCCGGTGCGTGATCAACATGGGCTCGGAGAAAGACCGGCCCCCGGCTTCCGCGCGAACCTCGGCGCTGACGCCGCTGAGTTCCGCCAGCCATGCCTTGTCCGCGGGTTGCAGCGTGAACGGCACCAGCGCGGCGCGGGTCGGCAACACGTTCAGACCGAACTGTTCCGCCACTTTATACCCGAACGGGCTTGCCCCCATGGTGGGAATGGAAAGCCCGCCACTGGCGATGATCAGCTTGCTGGCGCGCACCGCGCCATCGTTGGTGCGCAGCGTGAAGCCTCCTTCCGCTCGCCCCGTTCCCGGTTTACCCACCGGCTGATCATTGATGTGCGTTACCGTCGTGTTCAACCGGACTCTGGCGCCAGCCCATTCGCATTCGGTGAGCAGCATCTCCACGATCGCTTTACTGGAGTCGGCGCAGAACAACTGCCCTGGCGCTTTTTCCACATACTCGATGCCGTGCCGCTCCACCAGCTCGACGAAATGCCAGGGCGTATAGCGGCTCAACGCGGATTTGCAGAAGTGCGGATTGGCGGAAACGAAATGGGCCGGCGTGGTGTTGAGATTGGTGAAATTACAGCGCCCGCCGCCGGACATGAGAATCTTCTTGCCGGGCTTGTTGGCATGATCCAGCACCAGCACCGAGGCGCCCCCATAGCCGGCGGTGGCGGCGCACATCAGCCCGGCGGCACCGGCACCGATGATCACCACGTCGTACTGTTCCGCCATGCCGCTACACCCTCATTCGCTGAAGCCGCGCAGCATAACGGGATGCCGGCGGAGGTGCCAGATGTGGGTTCAGGACGGAGGTAACGACAAGGCGCCTGTAGGAGCTTGCCCTGCAAGCGAATGTTATCGGTGCGGCCCATTCGCTTGCGGGCAAGTTCCCTCGGCGGCTTCGTGGCGTAATCCGTGGGAGCCAGCCCGCTGGCGAAATACCCAACCCCGCTAACCCCTCCCCACCATATAACCAATCGATCCAAGCACCCTCTCCAAACCCGCGCTATGGTTTAAGCAAAGGGGCCGTGATCCGGCCCCGGAACCGCCCACAGCGGGCTTACCGGCCCCC
>SWCE01004084.1_pt2 | contig 147457 bp, 133 predicted proteins | sample 4690061 | NCBI WGS metagenome assembly SWCE01 (sample SAMN10267279, study PRJNA491770) | bioreactor metagenome | isolation source: DHS bioreactor inoculated with subseafloor sediment | place: Japan: off Shimokita Peninsula | collected 2012-10 | reverse complement strand
TTTCTTTATCCTCATGCAGAATATTGATATTCTCAACCACCAGACGTAGATAGAAACCACCATCTGGCATGGTGTTATTGACCGAACGTACGATATTCCCACCGGAATCGGATATTAATCCAGCCAATTTAGCCAGCACGCCTGGCCGGTTGGCATGAGAACCGGATTGAAAATTAATGGTTGTCCAGTTCAAATCAACCCGGGAAATACCTGCCTCATCCAAGTCTTTTTCCATATCGACATTTCGGATGGCACCACTGCCAATGGCTGCATACATATCCTGCAAATTAGCGGCACTGGTTGCTTCCAGTAATAAATTGATTCGTTCCGGGTAAATTGCCTGCACATCTTCCAGCGCTAAAATGCCACGTTCATTCAGTATTTTCCGTAACTGCTGCTTGCCGTTATCTGCTGCCCGGCGTAAATCTTCAACTGCCAACACCGATCTCAGAATCCTGGCTGTGGCAGGGTTTACAAATTTCAGCCAGCTGCTGTCCGGCGGTAAACGGGTGGTACTGGTAACAACCTCCACCAGATCACCCGGCTTGACTTTATCCGACAACATCGCCAGGTTACCATTGACCTTAACCCCGCTGATTTTATCCAGTAAGAACTCCTGCTGAATCGATGCGACTGCATCCAGCACCGAAGAGCCTTCCGGTAAGAAACGAGCACCACCCGTGGGTGTAAAAATCTCCACCGGCCGGTACTCACTGATATCTTTACCCTGTTTCAAGGCATAAATGACACCCCAGGTGTTTTCGCCTTCCATCTCTTCTGTGGCAATCGCAACTTCGATGGCACCAAACTCCGGCAACCAGACTGTAACCTGCAGTGCACGATATCCATTCTGTGGATGAGCGATATAGTCATCAAACCGATTCTGATCCAGGTAGGGACCAAAGAAGCGGTTGACATGCGAAAGTAATGTATAGGCATGAATTGGGTCGGGATCATCCAGGATCATGCGGAAACTAACCAGGTCATTCAGCGCTTCGAAAGAATCCATGGATGATTTGCGCACCCGTGCCATGCGGCGAATCTTCTGCCATGACTGCCAATACCCATTGACCGTCAGAGATACTTTTCCACTCAAGCCTGCCTTATCCATTAGTTCCGCCAATTGACTCAGCATATTATTGACAAATTTTAGTTCCAGGCGTTTGTCACGATCAATCCGCTGACGCACAAAAGCATAGGTTTCAGGTTCAGCATGCGGAAAAGCCATATCCTCCAGCCAGCGCCGCCAGCGATAGCAATTTAAAATACCGGCTAATTTACCGTAAGCACGAATAGCTTCACTGGCTTTCCCAATCCGTTTGTTTTCCGGCATAAATCCAAGCGTCAACACATTGTGACTCTTATCGGCCAGCTTCACCAGAAAAACACCAGGATCGCGGAAACGGGCAATTTTGCGGAGCGTCTCCATTTCCCGTGAACTGCCGTCACGCGGATTACTGATCTTGGTGACACCATCCACGATATGCGCCACTTCCATTCCTAACACCCCTGGGAAACGTTGCCGAATAGTTTCAAAACTGCTTTCCTGATCTTCAACACTATCATGCAGGAGAGCTGCAATCGTCCAGGCTTCCACACCAGCCAATTTGTCAATTAACCCCGCCACCCAGGCACAATGGGTTTCGAAATACGGTTCACCGCTCATGCGCAGCTGTCCGGCGTGTAATTCTTTGCCCCAAAGGTACGCTTCGGCAATGGCAGGTGTTCTGGGAACGAACTCACCCGGTGAAAACTCTGCATCAAAACTGGGGCGAATCTCGTGTATACTCTCAATCCGAACCATTCAACTCTCCTATCAAATCCTCAGATCCAGGATAAATTAAAGTATACCGAAAATTAAGCATTTCAGGAAGCTGTCCGGTCGTTCTTCAAGTACAATGTCATTTTGAGTGAGAGATGATCATCGATCCCAAAATTAAATCAATCGAGCTCCTCAAGCCTGACACTCTTCCACGTTTTTTCGCGCGCCGATTGTTCGATCGCTTCACTCACCAACATGCCATAATGTCCATCGGTAAAAGTGGGAAAATCAGGTTTTTGATGATAATCCCCGGCCAGTAAATAAGAGTAAACTCTGCGATAGAGTTCGTTAAATGTGTCCGGTGAGGTTTGTTTTTCATCTTCAGATGACAATTCTTTTTTCTGGTCATTTTTCAGAATCTGATTCTCCTGATCCCGGTGACCCAGCCATAATTGATCCCCTTGTTCCGCATTCCAGGCAATCGAAGCTTTGCTGCCATTGATTTCAAAGAACAGCCGGTTCTTGTGACCGGCACATAATTGTGAAATACTCAAAACACCCTGAACTCCTTTTTCAAAATGAATCAGGATTGAGGCGTAATCCTCGGAGTCGATATTAATTTCCTGGTTTCCTCCACCCACGAGGGGCCTAAAACGCTTATCATGGAAGGTCTTGAAATCGGCAAATACTTCCTGAATCCGCAAGCCACTGATATACGAGACCAGGTCCAACCAATGGGAGCCAATATCCCCAACTGTACGTAGTTGCCCCCCAGCTTTGGGGTCCAAACGCCAGTTCCAGTCGGTTGGATATAAAAGCCAATCCTGGAGATATGAACCATGAATGATGTAGGGGTCTCCAATTTCACCATTGCGCACCATTTCGCGCGCTTTTTGTACCATGGCGGACATTCTGAAATTAAAATTAACTGCCGTGACCAGGTTCCTCTGCCTGCCCAGTAACATCAACTCTCTCGATTCAGCAGCCGTCATGGTGAGTGGTTTCTCACAAACTACATGTTTCCCAGCCAGGATGGCAGCTTTCGCATGCAGATAATGGAAATGGTTGGGGGTGGTCAAATGGATGACATCAATCCGGTCATCATTTAGCAGCTGATCAAAAGATTGGTAAGCCTGTGGAATCTCTAATTCTGCAGCTTTCATCCTCGTCTTCTCATAGCTACTACCGAGGATTCCTGCTACACGAATGCCATTCCATTTTAATGCCCTGGTATGCGCCACACCCATCAAACCAGTGCCAACAATTGCTACGTTTATATTTTCAAGTGTTAATGTTTTCACGAGCCATCCTTTTCCATCTTAAACCATTTATGATTGTAGCATTACTTAAATAACGATGCCTCTTTTCTAAAAAATGAAATTTGATGTTTGATGAGGGGTGAGTTTTCAATCAAGCTCATGCTTGTCATGATTGAATCTGGTGTAACAATTTCATATAATTGGTTTGAGAGACAGTCTTTAAGAAGGAGGAATTTATGGATAAATCCATTCTTATTAATCATCTATTTATTTCATTGGTTGCCTGGCTTGTTGGAATGGCCCTCGGTGGCAGTAGCGGATATTTATTCGTTCACAAGTTTTTTGATCAAACCAATAAAAATCCAATAGCAGATTGGAAAACAATTCTATTTCCTTGGCGATCTCTAATTTTTGTAATCATTTTATTTGTTTGGTCTCCATTCCTGGTAATCTGGTTAGGTCTTGGAAACTTAACTGGTACAGTAATGGTAGGATTAACACTCAGTTTATTGGCTTTGACAATGACAATGATAACGATTTTTCATAATGAGCATCCATTAACAACCAGGGTATTGTTCATTTCAAACGCCAGATCACTCATATTAATCGCTTTATTTGCAACTCTCGGGGTTGGGTATGTTGGTGCTGGTGGCTTCGGATTTTATTTAAGCCAACAATTAAATTTATTAAACTATGACAAGTTGATTGAGGGTATTTTGATTTTGAGTGGGATTGCGCTAGCCCTTGATCTGATTCTCGGTTTCGTCCAATATTTGGTAACTCAAAAAACAATGATTTCCCAAAAACAATAAATTTTGATTCAATTTGCTACAAAAATCAACAAAATCCTTGCATTATTTTTAAAATCATGTAAAATATAGTCAATCAAACGCTTGGGTGCCCCCCTCACCTTGGCGTTTGATTCTTAAATAGGAGGAATGAAATGGAAACTTTAAATCTAATCTTTTTGACCTTGCATAATATTAGCCGCTGGGTTGTTCTTGTTTTGGGCATTGTGTTGGTGGTGCGTTCATTTTTAGGCTGGTTCAAAAAATGGGAATATCAGGAACGGGATAAACAATTAACCCCGTTTTATGCTGGTGTTTTCGATTTACAAATTTTATTGGGCGTTATCCTGTTTTTCACCAAAGGTTGGGGTAACGTACTGATGAGTGCTCCCGGCGAAGTGATGAAAACCTCAGCCTTGCGCTTCTTTGCTGTAGAACATTGGCTGTTGATGATCGTGGCGGCTATTGTCATTCATGTTGGCTCGGCTCAGGTAAAAAAGACGGACGAAAGCTTAAAAAAATACAAACGAGCTGCCATCTGGTTCACAATTTCATTGGTATTAATGCTGGTGTCCATTCCCTGGCCAGGCATGTCAGCCGCTCGCCCGCTGTTACGCTTTTTTGGTCTGGTATTTTAACAAGTCTTTCAATTAATAACAGAGCTCAGGAAATATTGAGCTCTGTTTTTGATTGAGCGACCATCCGCTTTATTTAAGAATTGTCATCAATTCATAGGTGTGGTTCAAAATCATATCTGCCCCTGCCCGACGCAATTCTTTTTCTGTCCCAAATCCACACAAAACACCAACTGTCTGTGCTCCGGCTGCTTTTCCAGCCCGGATATCCACCGTAGTATCCCCAACCATCAGGCAATTTTCAGGAGGAATGCCTTTGTCCCGCGCAGCCTTTAAGATCGGATCTGGAAAAGGTTTGGTAAAAGTGCAGGTTTGGGCAGTCACGACGCTATGAAAAAAGTGTTTTATTTCAAATTGATTTAAGAAAGCCAGTGTACTTTTTTCATCTCGGGCGCTCACGATGGAAAGCGGGTATCTTTGGTGGCAATATTGAATCAATTCCATTCCCTGAGGAACCATCCAGAAGTGTTTTGGCTTTCTTCCGGCTTTCCGTTGTGCCAGCCAGTTATAAGCATTGGCTACTTCATCATCCAGATGGATGCGATCAAACATCTCATAAATCAAATTCCCAGGCGATTCCAGAACCATCACCATCCAGCGTGCGAACGGTCTCAAATCTTTTTTGGTGGAAAGAATTTTTAGAAATGCAAGCCTGGCAACAAAATTTGTGACCCATAAATCGTCCGTGTCACTCAAGGTACCATCCACATCAAAGCAAATTGCCTGAATCCGGTTAATATCCAGGGGCATTTTTCCTCCTATGGAAACAGAGGAAATTGATTACTCAATTCCTGTGCCAGTTTCGGGTTGGGCGCAATGATCCACAACACCTGATCTGCCTGACGGCTGATGATCACTGTTTCAGATGCCAGCTCCCAAACCATTTCAGTGCTGGTTTTCTGAATAGTGCTGCCCCAACGCTTCAGGGCATACCGGGTGAACGCCTGCCAGTATTCATCCGCATCCGTTTGGGTATCCCATTCACTCACAGAAATGAGCACATCTTCATCGTTTTCAACTTGATGATAGACCAGATATTGATCACCACCCCAGCCTTCGGCTGCAACCAGCGCCTCATCTTCTTGCAACGCCCATGCACTGGATAAAGGTTTCGCTAACATGAGGTACGTGTACCATTCTCCCAATGTATTACGCTCAATTTCTTCCCAGCCAGCGCCCAGCGAAGAAGTAAAGTCATCCAGGGTTATCTCGATGGGCAGATCTTGCGGGTATCGTTCCGGATGTAAAATTTGCTCGGTGGTAACAGGCGGATTGAGAAAAGCATCATCCACAGCAGCATAGCCACCTTCTTCAAACAAAAAGGTCACAAATTCCAATCCCTTTCCGTAAGGAAAAATTAAATCCTCCTGCAAAAAGACCGGTGTGTTATCAAATATAGGGCTGGTGTAATCCTGATAATATTTCAGCACTTCCTGTTTGTCTTTCAGACTGGAATGCTCCAAAAACCATTGGGTTTCTGTAAAAGACGCATCCCCTTCCACCAATGCGGTGACTGCCGCACAGTACTCAGAGTCAATTTTACAGGTTTCCTCGTTCAAATTTAAGCCATCACTTAAATCGTATTGGGCATCCTGGAGCGCATGAGTGTATTCATGTGCATAGGTCATGCGTTCTGGTCCGGCAAATTCCTCACCCTGAATAACAACCATTTCCCTGGTTTCATCATCATAAAAACCAGCAATCTGCTCACTGTATAATTCCACAAATAAATCATAGAGGTCATAATCGCGCTCAATCAAGCCAAATAAATTAAGGATCAACGCATCCTGGCGAACATCCTCTTCCGTGTAGTCACTGAAGAAATCATCCATCACCTTCTGCCGCAGCTCTTCGGGGCTTAATGTTTTTCGATCCAGATCGGTCGCCCGCGGCAATCCGCGCAGAGTCTCCACTTCCTGCTCAATTTTTTCCATCTGTGACAGGATATTGGGGAGAATATTGGTCTGGTTATTCTGGGTGCTGGGCGGGCTATCCTGCCCTTCGTCATCTGGATTAAGATCGATCGTTGGTAATGCGATCGCTTCTCTGGTGGGAGAAACGATTGATTCGGTAGGCACTTCGATGCTTTGGGAAGACGCATCTGTTTGTAGTATTGCATAGGCAGCGCCAGAAGCCACTAGAATCGCACAGCAACAAATCAACACCAGTGCCAGAATTATGATTAAAACGATCCAGATATTTTTCTTTTCCATTTTCTTTCCTAATTTTCGTTGACGTAATTAATAGCATAGGTAGCATCTTCATATCCCGGATGGGCTTCCAGCGCTTCCAGAAACAGTGCAAGAGCTTCCTGTTTTTTGCCAGCCCGGTACATTCCCCAGCCCTTCCACAATAAGGCTTCTTCAGAATTTGGTGTTCGATCCAGCGCATACTCAACCAACACCGATAAATCTTCATTTCGTAGTGAATGAAAATATGCCATAAAGGGCGTGAATTGATATCGCAGCATGCGTTGTGGCCAGCCAATCTCTCGCGCACGGTCAAACGCGAGAGTCGCTTCACGATATTCGCCAAAGTATGTCAGGTTGGTTCCCAGATTAAACCAGGCGAATACATTTTCGGGATCAGCCTCAGTTTCCAGGCGGGATTTTTCCAGAGCAAATTGGCGGTTTGTGTCCCGGTCCCATTGGTCAGCGAGGATATTCCTGACTGTCTCTTCCTGACCCGGGAGATTAATGATGATATAGACATAATTGAACGCCTGCCATTGTCTAATCAGGTCATCATAATCCACCCAGCGATCGGGTCCATAATAGGAATCCTGCCCCATGAAAGCATCCAGTTGATCATCATATCCATTTACCAAAAAGTAATGGCCTGCCCATTTATCATCATTGGGCCAATAACTTTCATCGAACTTAAATGCTTCTTCGATCATGACCGGTATGCCGGCAGCAATCAGTTCTTTCAACAAACCGATATCACCGCCCACCCGGTAATTGATCTGCAGCCAGCCGGCATAATTCCGCACATAATGATCCAACTCCTCCACATTGACGTTTCTATCCTGTGGAATGGGTTTTATTAAATCCGAGATGGTAAATTGATCCCCTTCCCAGCCATAATAGCGCAAATACAATGCCAGGGTGGCGGGACCACAATTATTGATGTCCTGTTTTTCATATGCTGGTGAGGAGAGTATCACGCGTTGCGGGATGGGCGTACTGGTTGGCGTCGGTAGCGCTGTCTCAACCACGATGGGAGTTTCGGTCATGATGGGTCTGGTTGCTGTCAGCGCAGCAGTGGGCAGAACATCAATGACCGTCAGATTTTCTTCCGTTGCAACCTGTACAGCCGTGGGAATGGAACCAACCGGATTAATCACACCGCGCACATAGGTTTGGAAAACTTCCCAGCGCCAGGAGGAGCGCAAGTTCAACGCTAACACCAAAATCAAAAGCATCGCTGCTACCAGTATGATTGCAGCCAATCCATAGATTTTTGAAGGAGTCCACCTATTCATGGGCTCGATTCTAACAGGGTTTTATAAAAAAATGCTGTGTTTATAACATCTTTGACGTCTGACTCAATCACCAGACTGCTCGTCAAATTGTTGGTAAGAAATATTTCAGCCCATTTAATGGTTTTTTTGCAGAAATTCTATGATCACGGGAGTAACCACATCGGCTTTTTCATACTGCGGTAAATGCCCAGCTTCTCCAACAAAGTGATATTGCGTGTCTGGTAGACGCTCCAGCAGCGCTACAATTGCTTCGTAAGATACACTTTGATCCTCCTCACCCCAAATCAAGAGGGTCGCTATCCCGGTTTTTTGAAGGTTTTCGTAGATTTCCAACGGATTAAATTTCACCAGGTTGCGAATGGTGGAGAGAATGGCGTATTTAAAACCCTTGTATTGCAACTGCTCACGATATTGTTCCTCCCAGCCAGGAAAATCCTGCGGACGGTAAAAATCATCCAGTTGGGATTGCGGTAGATTAAATGGAACCAGGTAAGTCCCTACAATCCATTCTCCTATCAATGGCACGTTCATCGGAAATATATCTTTTTCGGTGACCGGCAATACCTCTGGCGCGATGAATGTGACACTTTTGATTAAGTCCGGATGATGATTCGCATAGGAAGCCACAATCGGACCGCCCATCGAAAGACCTATGATGTGAAAGGGCTCCCCAGGGACAAGTACAGTGGTCAGGTCTGAGATTTGCTGCTCAAAAAATACCAGATCATACTCAACTCTTGGGCGATCCGAATACCCTCTTCCATACAGGTCATAGCGTAAAACCCGGTAACCCTCTTTCAGCAATTCATCTACCGTTGGATCCCACACATAATAAGGCACCGAAAATCCATGCACCAAAACCACCAGATCCCCCTCAGTGGCACCACTCAACTCATAATGAACAAAACCTGCGGGTAATTCCACAAATTCACCCACTGCCAGTTTGCGAACATTCGCATCCAACTTTTGCTTTTCCAGGTTAAGGAATAGAAAGGCAGCCAGCAGAACCAAAATGATCAGGTCAAATATGACAAATATTTTTAATAATTTTTTTGTTTTCATGAGTTTCCTGTTGAATAAATTCGCTGTGCGCCCAAAGAATCAGGGCGGATACGAAATTGTCAGATAATACGATCAAAGAAATTTGATGACTGAATTAATTATAGGCCACACATTTATTTTTAATGAGGAAAAAGGGGGTAAAGCTAAATAGGACTGATTTAGTAAACTTATTTCTTGATTCTGTTATAATAGCGCACATGAAATATCATATTTGGACAGAAGGTTGCCAGATGAATGTCGCCGATTCAATGCGGGTGGCATCCTCTCTGGAGAAATTAGGCTATCATAACACGGCAAAACCAGCCGATGCAGATGTTATTATTCTTAACACCTGTGTGGTACGGCAGAGCGCGGAGGATAAAGCCATTGGCAGGTTGAGCTCAATCAAACCTCTTAAAATGAAAAATCCTGACCTGGTGATCAATCTGATGGGTTGTCTGGTCGGTGTTAAAGATAATCCACGTTTGAAAAAACGCTTCCCGTATGTGGATGTATTTTCCGCTCCCAGTGATCCGTTGCCCCTCATTCAACATTTGCTGGAAAAAGAAGGCAAAACCCTCGAACTGGATGAAACCCTGCAGCGCTTTGCCTACATGGATGGTGATCTGGTTATCCCTGATCGTGATCAGGGCAATCTGGTATCCAGCTTTGTACCGGTGGTATTGGGTTGTTCCCATGCCTGCACCTATTGCATCATCCCCTATCGCCGCGGTATTGAAAAAAGCCGGCCGCCTCAGGATATTATGGCCGATGCACACGCCCTGGTGCAACAAGGCGTTAAGGAAATCACACTTCTGGGTCAGATTGTGGACCGCTACGGAGCAGATCAAACCGATTATCCCACGTTGGCAGGCATGTTACGCCGCTTGCATGGGATTGATGGGTTGGAACGGATCCGGTTTTTGACATCCCACCCCAATTACATGACCGATGAGCTGCTGAAAGTGGTGGCTGAATATCCCAAAATCATGCCGCATATTGAGGTTCCGATCCAGGCTGGCAATGATCAGGTTCTTGAAAATATGCACCGTGGCTACACCAATCATCAATATCGCGAGCTGGTTGCGCGCATCAGAGCGCATATCCCGGACGTTTCCATCGCCACCGATATTATTGTTGGTTTTCCTGGTGAAACAGAACAGCAATTCCAGGACACGTTTGACCTGTTGGCAGACTTGAAACTGGATGTTGCCCACCTGGCGCGCTACTCCCCCCGAACCGGAACCGTCTCCGCACGCCGGATGGAAGATGATGTTCCCGATGAAGAAAAATGGCGCAGGTTCCGCTTATTGGAAGACTTGCAGGAAAGCATCGTAGCGGATATCCACGCCAGGTACCTCTCCACAACAGTACCGGTTCTATTCGAAGAAAGAAGCAAGAAAGGCCGTTGGCGCGGACGCACAGAAACCAACAAACTTGTTTTTGTGGAAAACCCGGATAACTTGCGTGGACAAATACTTCCCGTTAACATTGATTGGACAGGCCCATGGTCAATGTTAGGTCATCTCAATCCTTGAAAAAATATCTAATTGTCATCTTCTCTTTCTTCTTTGTTGGTCTGGTCGTTATAGCCTATTTTTTCCTTATCAAACGACCAGAATCAACTTTACGTTCCAGCCGGGTCATGGAATGGATTCGCTATCCCGAGAAACATCCCGAATGGGCAATTCAGGCCGCTGAGCGCTGTGAGAACGCCCCCTTCAGCATGCCCACCAGCGGCTATATTGGTTTTCTATGGGACGATTCCTTTCGCCCTGGTCATCATCACACCGGGCTGGATATTTTTGGCGGCACGGATGTGGGCATCACTCCCATCTATGCTGCTTATGATGGCTACCTGACCCGGCAACCAGACTGGAAATCAACGGTCATCATTCGCATTCCGCAAGACCCCCTGCAACCAGACCGCCAAATCTGGACCTATTACACCCATATGGCAGATCAACAGGGCAACGATTTCATCTCGGGTGATTTTCCACCAGGTACCAGTGAGGCTTTTGTGCCAGCCGGGACTTTACTGGGTTATCAGGGAAATTTCTCTGGCACCCCAGGTAACCCAACTGGCGTGCATTTACATTTTTCCATTGTTAAAGATGATGGAGATGGAAATTTCCTAAATGAAACCATCCTTGAAAACACCCTCGATCCTACCCCTTATTTCAATATCGTTTTGAATGCCAATCAATCTCCGTCAAATATTCCTCTCTGCCCCTGAGGTGGAACGTAAATTCTGGTATCGCAATTCCATTCTGATTTATAATTAACCCGACAACCAGATTTGAGCATGCGTTTCTCCAGGAGGGAGTGTCAGTGCTTTCATATCGTGATTTAATGATGGGCTTTAAGCAATTGGGAATCGATCAAACCAAGCCGGTCATCCTGCATGCTTCGCTCTCATCATTTGGAGAGGTGCGTGGTGGTGCTGAAACCCTTTTGGGCGCAATTCTGGCGACTTACCCATGCGTGATCGCACCCACCTTCACTTACAGAAGTATGATCACTCCCGAAACTGGCCCAGAAGGCAACGGGATCGATTATGGATCAGGCCGTGATCAGAACAAGATGGCCGAATTTTACACACCTGACATGCCAGCTGATCGTTTGATGGGTGTCTTGGCTGAGAAAATACGTCTACATCCTCAAGCAAAGCGCTCAACCCACCCGCTGCTTTCTTTTGCAGGCATTCAAATCGCTGAAGCTATTGAAACGCAAACCCTGGAAGAACCACTGGCACCCATTCAATGGTTGCTGGATCACCAGGGCTATGTGCTATTGCTGGGGGTAGATCAGACCGTCAACACCAGTATTCATCTGGCGGAACAAAAAGCTGGCAGAAAATCATTCGTTCGGTGGGGGCTTACCCCACATGCCATTTATGAATGTTCCGGTTTTCCGGGTTGCTCAGAGGGATTTAATCAGGCAGCAAAATATCTAACCGAAATGACCAGCGTGACACAGATCGGGAACGCAGACATTCAGGCAATACCCATTCAGGGGATGGTAGAAGTTTTGCTCCCTGTTCTAAAAGCAGACCCATTGGCCTTGCTTTGTGAAAAAGAGAATTGCCCACGCTGCCAGGCTATCCGCCATCAACAAAATGATTACATGGTTAAGGCCAGCAATGCTTAATGCCCTTTATGCTATACTAAAACTCAGAAAACAGGTTCGAATAATCAGGTAAATTTCACGTGAAACCAAATCTAAAAACAAACGATCCCCCCTTTTTTCTGGTTGTGTTTCTTAACGATAGGGATGAATGATGAGCCAACTTAATACACAAACTTCATTGGAATTAATTCTAAGGGTTAGCCGGGAATTGGCTACCACATTGGAGCTTGAAGAAGCTTTATCCAAGGTGATTCAATTATCAATGGAGAATGTCGGGGCAGAACGTGGAAGCTTAATTGCTGTCAATAACAATCGCGAACCTATTGTAGCAGCCATTTTTGCGGATGGACATTTGATTCCCTACACAACCGAACAGGTGCGAACGATTTTAAGTTATGGACTTGCCGGACAGGTGATTAAGAGCCAGGAGCCGGTCTGGATCATTGATACCAGCAAAGATGAACGCTGGCTGCGCAGACCGGACGATGCCGCTAATAAGACCGGCGCAAAATCTGCCATCTGTATTGCCCTCAAGGCCCGTGACCAGCTGGTTGGTGTGTTAACCATCGTCCATCCCAGACCAAATTTTTTCAATCAGGATCAATTTGAATTATTACAAACGATTTCTGACCTATCAGGGATCACCATTCATAACGCAATCCTGTATGATTCTCTGACCGAGAGCAATCAGCGCTATCAGGAACTATTTGATGATAGTATCGATCCGATCATCATCACCGATTGGGATGGAAGAATCATTGAAGCAAACCGGCAAGCCCGCAATTGCGTGGTATCTGGCTTTAATGGTCCTTTTTCGATTTCCATGCAGGATATTCATCTGGTCAATTGGGAAGAAGTGGGAGAAAATTTTAGTCACCTGCAAAATGGTGATACAGCTAATTATGAATCTGAATTTCTATGTGTAGATAAAAAGATGTTGCCGGTGGAAATCCATGTGCGCAAAGTAATGATCAATGAAAAAGAATTAATTCAATGGACATTGCGTGATATCTCCGAACGTAAAGCCCTGGATGCCTTACGGGAAGATATGATGTCCATGATTTATCATGATCTGCGCTCTCCGCTGGCAAATATTATCTCCAGCCTGGATATTCTGGATACCCTGCTGCCAAAAGACGCATCCATCGCACCCGTTTTCCAAATTGCGGTTCGATCCACCGACCGCATGCAGCGTTTGATTAATTCATTACTGGATATTAAACGCCTGGAGGCAGGCCAACCCATCACCAATCCAAAATCAGTCAATATGAACATCCTCATCCAGGAATCAATTGAGGCAGTAGAACCAACCATTACCAGCAAGCGCCAAAACTTAGAATTAGATATTCAGGCTGATTTACCGCAATTATCCGCGGATGAGGGCATGCTCAAACGGGTTATTATAAATTTATTGGAAAATGCGATAAAATTCTCTCCTCTGGATGGAACCATTGCCCTCTCAGCCAAATCGGAGGATCAACAATTGTTTATCTCGATCAAAGATAGTGGCCCTGGTATACCAGATGAAGCTAAGGATCGCATTTTTAACAAATTTACCCGTTTGGATGCGAAATCATTCCCGAAAGGAATTGGGTTGGGACTTGCTTTTTGTAAACTGGCTGTCAATGCCCATGCTGGCAAACTCTGGGTAGCAAGTACAATAGGACAGGGCAGCCAATTCAACATCCTGCTGCCGCTACAAAAAGATCAAACAACCTGAAGCATAGAGGTAATTAATGCAAGAAATAGTCAATCGAGTCTTTATTGAAACCCATTATCCGGGCGTTACACTGGGTGCCATCAGCCGTGAACACGGTCTGATATTGGTGGATTCACCCTTCCGGCAGGACGATACCCGTTCCTGGCGCTCATCACTGCACAATCTGGGTGGGGGAATTGCTCGCATCCTGGTGCAGATGGATGCCCATATCGATCGCTCCATGGGAGCCAAAGCCATGGAATGTACCATCCTCAGCCATATTGAGGCCGCGAATGTGTTTCAAAATCGTCCTGCTTCGATCAAAGCACAAACACTCGATGCCGGCGCTGAATGGGAAAATTATAATGGGCTGGGCAGCATTCGCTGGGGTACACCCCACATCACTTTCAGTGACCGTATGTCCTTGCATTGGGATGAAAACCTGGTGGAGATTGAGCACCGCCCCGGTATCGCCGACGGTTCTATCTGGGTTGATCTTCCGGTTGAAAAGGTACTCTTCCTGGGTGATGCCGTAGTCAGTAAGCAATCACCATTCCTGAGTGATGCCAATCTACCCCTCTGGATAGAGCATCTGAAATCCCTCTTCTCGAAAAAATACCAGGACTACTTTCTGGTGAGTGGTCGTGATGGGCTGGTGACCCTGGAAGATGCACACAACCAGATTGAATTTCTAAGCGAAGTGAATGAAAAAGTACAGGATCTTGCCTCGCAAAAATCAACACTGGATGCGGTGGCAAAATTGGTTCCAGACTTGATGAAGAAACTGTCTTACCTGCCTGCCAAGCATTACGAATTACACGAAAAACGATTAACCTATGGTTTACAAATGTACTATGCCCATCGCTATCTGGAAAAATCATCCAAAAAAGAGGCGAGTTGAATCATCCTTCCATTCAAACAAATCCAAAGCCAGTGGTTGACCCACAGTCCTTTTTACCGGTCGTCTATGCCACGCGTGGAGATCTGATTGAATCCATTCATTGGGGAGCCATCGCCGTTGTGGATAAATTTGGAAATCTGATCGCTTCCTATGCTGACCCTGAACTCGTTGCCTATTTGCGTTCCTCCTCCAAACCGATTCAGGCACTGCCATTGATCGAACTTGGCGGGGCTGAGCAGTATCAATTGTCCGATCAGGAAATTTCACTGATGTGTGCTTCCCATCGTGGGTTGGATATGCATGTCGCAGTTTTAGAGAACCTGCAGGCGAAGATTGGCATTCTGGAATCCGATCTGTTGTGTGGCACACATCCAGTCAACGATAAACCCACGGCGGAAGCCATGTTATTGCGAGGTGAGAAACCAGGGCAAAACCGGCATAATTGTTCCGGAAAACACACCGGATTTCTGGCACAAGCAATCTTGCGTGGAATTACCAAGGAAAACTATATTTCTCTTGATCATCCGGTACAGGCACTGGTTGTAAAAACGTTTAGTGAGATGTCGCATGTGCCACAGGATGAAATTCAGATCGGCATTGATGGTTGTTCAGTTCCTGTTTTTGGTGTTCCGTTGCGTAATGCCGCCTGGAGCTTTGCCAGCTTATGTGATCCGGGTGAACTACCTGCTCAAAGAGCACAGGCTTGCCAAAGAATCACCACCGCCATGACCCATGCCCCCGAGATGGTGTCTGGTCCCGATCAATTTGATACCGAATTAATGAAAATCGGGCGCGGAAAAATCATCGTTAAAGGTGGTGCAGAAGGGTACCAGAGTATTGGTTTATTACCAGGTGCTTTAGGGAAAGACAGCCCAGCCTTGGGTATTGTCTTCAAAATAGCCGATGGCGATAGCATTGGACGAGCTCGCCCCTTGGTTGGTATTGAAATTCTGCGCCAGTTGGGTGCACTGGATGAGGATCAAATTCAGGCTTTATCAGCCTTTGATATCCGGCCCATACAGAACTGGCGAAAGTTAAACATCGGTCAATTGAAACCTGTTTTTCAATTGAAATTCCATGATAAATCTTTTCAAAGAAGTTAAGTCAGGAACAGGACGAATGAATGCCCGACCATCTTGATCCTTTGCGGGAAAAAGCCAGCCTCGTTTATGAGCGTCTTTTAACCCTATTCGGCCAGCCCGAATGGCGTGATCCCATGCCGGCTGTGGATGAACTGGTTTGCACGATCCTCTCCCAGAACACCAATGATAAAAATCGTGACGTTGCTTATCAGGCCCTGATTACCAGATATCCCACCTGGGAGGCTGTACGGGATGCTGACCCGCAAGATTTGATCAATCTGATCCGTCCTGCGGGGCTCGCCAACCAGAAGGGCCCCAGAATGCAACAGGTGCTGCACCAGATCACAGAAGAACGCGGTGAGATCGACCTGGATTTTTTGAAAGAATATACTGCCGAAGACGCCCTGGCCTGGCTAACCCGCTTCAAGGGGGTCGGTCCCAAGACCGCATCTATTGTTCTGCAATTCGCCCTGGGGATTCCAGCTTTTCCCGTCGACACCCATGTTTACCGGGTGAGTGGCAGGCTAGGATTACTCCCCGAAAAAATGACCGCCGATCAGGCACACCCCCATCTGGCATCTTTATTCGCACCTGAAACTTATGGGACTGGTCATCTTAATTTAATCCGCTTGGGACGTGAGATCTGCCTGGCACGCAAACCAAAATGCGATCAATGCCCCCTGACCGATGTGTGCGTTTATTACAATACAATCGTAAAACCAGCTCGAAAACCCTAGATTTCTTCCAGATCAACCCCATTCAACTGTTGCAGCCATTCTGATTGTTCCCCCATTAATTCAGGAATGGCATTCGCATCCACCCAATAACACCGAAAAACATTACCCTGATCCGATTCAATTTTCCAGTATTCGGGTGTTTGATCTTCAACCTTTAGCAGAAAAAAATGCCTGCGAATTTCACGTGTCAATGCATCTGAGGGTAACCAACCTTCCAACTCCGATAAAAGTAGCGGCGGGTCTTGATGATAGTCATACTCAGCATACCTGACGTGCGTGAAACCAACTTTCCGCTCCAGGGTCTGCATCAGCAACCCACGCGTACACAATGGCCCGTTACGCTTGGCTGCTTGTGCTGGCCAGGAATAGCAACGCAAAGTTTGCGTCAGAAATGCTTCATTTTGATCAGTAAAATGCAAAGTTTCGCCCAGCTTGCGCACTAACTTACATTTGGTTAACCCTGTTTCTTCTTTCACTTCTCTGAACAAAGCAGATTCTAAGCCTTCATTCTCTTCCACAGTCCCGGACGGAATCTGAATGCCCGCACTGGGATGTGAAAAGACCAGCAATTGGGGTAAATCATTCTTTTTTCGAACAACAAAAGCAGCAACTTTTTCAATCATCACTTACCTGCTAAAGCAACCACCGTTTTGAAGGTCTGGAAAGCGGTGGGCATATCCTCCGCAACAAAAACAATGTCTTTGGCAGAAATCCGCTGTACACCGGGAACAATCTGCGCCCGGTCAGCCAGTTCAGTCGATTTGAGCTCTATTTTTGCTTGCACGGGTTGTTTTACTTTAAACATCTCAGGTCCTTCACCGTTCTGAAAAGCTTGAATGGCCATCCGGGCACCATCCTGAATTAATTTCTGTGCTTGTTTAGGGTGCAAACAATTAGCCGCATAGCGACCGCTGGCTTGCTTGACCACAACTGTCTGAATTCCGGGGATAAGATCCCTGGCTTCTTTATTCACAGCCTGGTCACCACTGATCAGTAAAACCGGCACATTGAAATGACCAGCGAGGGCTGCATTCAAACCTGTTTCCCCCACGATCTGCTCATTCAGCCAGACATTGCCGACCACGATATTCGACCAGGTATGGTCAAGGATAGCGGCCTGAGTCCCTACCCGGGCATGAAACCCGATGAAAAAGACGGCGTCCACCCCCTGATCAATCCCTTCGACCATGGAAAGTGGTCTTGGGGTGCCATAGTTGTAGGTCGCTCTGGGATTAAGTAAATCGATCATGATGTTATCACTATTCCAATGACCATCCGACACCATGATTTCTTCAACACCTGCTTCCAGTGCCCCACTGATCGCAGCATTCACATCTTCCGTCATAATCCGGCGAAAACGCTGCCATTCGGAAGTGCCTGGTTTCACCTGTTCCCAGTTAACAACGCCACTAATACCTTCCATATCTGCAGCAATTAAGATTTTCATCGCACTCCTTCATACCATTATTGCGTAGTAGTTTTGTTCATATTCAAGTATACTACGCCCGAAGGTTTCATGACGATTCATGGATAACTCAGACTATTAATCTCCAGAATAGATTTTTCAACCCATTTTGGAATCCTCACTTCCTCCTTTTCCAGCTGTGATCTGGCTAATGGTCTATAAAATATTTGTTAGAAACAGCGGGGGCATCTTGTATTTTCCTTTTAAAGTGATACAATTTCAAATCGGAAAGTTAAGTTTTAAATAGAGGTAAAAATGCCAGTATATACCTATCGCTGTGACAACTGCGGTGTACAATTTGATCGAAAACAATCTTTCACAGATCCACTGCTAAAAGTGTGTCCAGATTGCGGTAAGAAGACCTTACACAAGGTTTACACACCTGTGGGTATTGTTTTCAAGGGCTCAGGATTTTATGCCACCGACCATCGTTCCCCCTCCGGTCAAAACAAGTCCAAGACTTCGCATGAAGAAAAATCTTCCTCAAGCAGTGCCAGTGAATCATCCAGTAGTGAATCCAGTGCCAAATCCAGCTCTGAAAGCAGCGATTCCAAGAGCACCTCACCCGCCAATACTGAAAATAAATAAACAAGGGTGATCAAAAAAATTTGATAGAACCCGGTTTCGCCGGGTTTTCTTATTAATGAAAATCTGGTATGATCCTACCCAGGTGGGATCCACCTCAGAAATTTAAAATCACCCTCCTTTTATGGAGGTATGACACTTGAAACAAATGAATCGGGAAGTAATTGTCGGTAAATGATAGTGTTTGATAGCGAATTGTGGTCATTTTGATAGTCATTGCATGGGCAAGCCCTTTATCCTGAACGAGGTTTATATGAGCAAGAAAACAGAAACAAAAAAACAATACCAGCTTACAGCAGAAGATCGTGAAAGACGAAGACGCCAGATCATGTTTGGCATCTTTGCCGCAGTATTGATCATTTCCTGGATTGCTTCCATGATCGCTGTGCTGTAAGCTCCTCGCAAAGGAGTTCCATGATCAAAAATACTTCCCGATTCTTAATAGCAGGCTTGTTCATAGCCTGGTTGGTTGATTTCTTCTTCTATAAAAAACCATTTGGTATTGCGTTTACCCTATGGGTGTTCATGGCAGTGGCCGTTTTATTCATCATTAGCTATCTGGAAAAAGTAAAACCCCACTGGCTCTCTTTTTTATTGGCTGGCTTCACCATCGCCCTCTCCAGCGCCAGCTTTTTACGCATGGAGCCCTTTACCCAGGTTATCTCAGCGCTGGCCAGTTTGGCGTTGTTGATCTTGTTAACCATTACCTTCCGCAATGGCAATTGGCCTTATTTCCGGTTGGTGGATTACGTTCTACAGGGTTTTAAATGGTTGTTTCTCATTTTTAGCAGATCCTGGCCGGTCATTTTCCAGGGTCAGAAGAAAAATCTTCCGGAGGATGCCGAAAATGCTGAACCTCCTGCTCAAAAAAAGAAGGCTGTTTGGCCCATCCTGCGTGGATTATTATTATCCATCCCCATCATTCTGATTCTGGCCGCTCTTTTGGCATCCGCTGATCCCATTTTTGAGAAGAATCTGGTTGATGTTTTGGATTTCTTCCAAATTGAAAACATAGTCGAATATATTTACCGCCTGGTTTACATCCTTGTGATGGCTTACCTGTTCATCGGGGTTTTCCTGCAAGCCATTTATCCCAAAAATCAGAATCCACGACCGCAACCCAATCAACCCTCATTTTCCAAATTTCTTGGATCTATCGAAACCAAAATTGTTTTCATTAGCATCAACCTTTTATTTGCAGCGTTTTTGGTTATTCAGTTCCGCTATTTTTTCGGTGGTCAGGCGAATATCAGCGTCACCGGGTTCACCTATTCAGAATACGCCCGCCGCGGATTTGGGGAAATCATCACCGTGGCTGTTTTGAGTTTACTCATTTATTACGCATTCCACAGTATTACCCGCCTGGACTCCGTCAATCAGAAAAGATGGTTCACCGGATTGAGCATGGTAGTTTTCTTACAGGTATTGGTGATGCTGGTCTCCAGTTATCAACGGCTGGTTTTGTATGAACAAGCATACGGCTTTTCGCGCCTGCGCACCTATTCGCATCTCTTTCTACCCTGGTTAGCCGTTTTGATTTTCGTTGTCATCATCCTGGAAATCCTGCAAAAACAGGGCCATTTAGCCTTTACCCTCATCGCTGTAGCAGCAGGATTTGTTGCTACTTGCATCATCTACAACATTGATGGTTTTATTGCCAATCAGAATATTCAAAGAGCTATGATCTCTGACCAGGAAGGTTATGCCCTGGATTTTTACTACCTATCCGAACTCAGTTCAGACGCAGTGCCGGTGATTCTGGATCGCTACCTTGCAGATGATCCCGCGACGAAAGATTTGTTGGGTGCTAATTTGTCCTGCCGCTGGCATAAAATCCAGGATCAGGAAACATTACCCTGGCAGTCATTCAATATTTCCCGCACACAATCCATAAACCTATTGCAACAGTACCAGCAGGATTGGGATCAATATCCAGTGACTCAGGACGAAAATGGCTATCAGTATGTCGTCGAGGTCAATGCTGAAACCTACTATTGTTCCAATGCCGACCTCTTCATGGACTGAACAATATTTCCCCTCTTCTTGATGCTCATCATCGCGCATTGAGTGAAATGCTTTCTGGCACCTGTTCACCTGCCTTAACATGGTAAAATCGATCTAATGAAACGTTGGCAGCTTTGGTTGGGAATTCTCATCAGTGCAGTACTACTTTACCTGGCACTACGTGGATTAAAACTCGCTGAAGTTTGGGAAACTCTAAAAAATGCCCGCTACATCTGGTTATTACCGGGTATTGCTGTCTATTTCCTGGGGGTATGGGTACGGTCCTGGCGCTGGCACTACATGCTGCGTCCGCTCAAGAAAATACCCACCCGCAGCATGTTTCCCATCGTTACCATTGGTTATATGGGGAACAATATCTATCCGGCCCGTGCCGGAGAAGTTCTGCGAGCGGTGATCCTGAAACAGCGTGAGGATGTGCCTGTCTCGGCTTCATTGGCTACCGTAATTGTTGAGCGAGTCTTTGATGGCGTCGTGATGCTGGCTTTTGTGTTCCTCAACCTGGGTGAGCTGACCAAACTAACCTCTGATTCAGGGGTCGTTGGGAATATTCAACAGGTTGCATTCTGGGGAGCGATTGTGTTCATCACTGCCTTACTTGTTTTTCTTCTGGCTGCCATGTTTCCACAATACACTCAAAGGATTGCAGATTGGTTCATTCATCGTTTGATGCCCACCCGCTTTCGTGAAAAAACCAGCCAGATCGCTGGCAAATTTTTGACCGGACTGGAATCACTGCGCTCCCCACAGGAAGCCTTGATGATTTTCTTCACTTCGGTCATCATCTGGCTGTTAGAAACCGGTAAATACTGGTTTGTGATGCATGCTTTTGATTTTGAAGTAAGTTTCTTTGCCTTAATGTTGATGAATGGTATCGTCAATCTGGCCACCACCATCCCCTCCGCGCCGGGATATCTGGGCACCTTTGATGCGCCCGGTATTGCACTCCTGAGTGCCTATGGGGTTCCCCCGGAAACAGCCACCGGTTATACGCTGGCATTACACGCTGCTTTGTGGTTCCCCATCACTGCCCTGGGTGCTTATTACTATCTGCGCCAGCCACTGCGTTGGGGTACCAAGGAAGTCAAAACCATAACGGAAAGTAATACAGGAGAACTGACATGAAAATCGCCATCGTTGGTGCTGGCATCGCCGGACTGACTGCTGCCCATGACTTGATGAAAAAAGGTCACCAGGTCACCATTTTTGAAGCTGCGGACCATGTTGGTGGACTGGCAGCCGGTTTTAAGGAGAGCCATTGGGACTGGTCGGTAGAGCGTTTTTACCACCACTGGTTCCAATCTGATTCCGCCATGTTGGGTCTGATTGATGAATTAGGTTGGAGTGACCAACTCGTCTTTCCCCGTCCGGTCACCGTTATGTATCATCAAGGCAAGTTCTATCCATTCGATTCCATTCCTTCTGCATTGCTGTATCCAGGTCTGGGATGGGGTATCAACAAAGTGCGCTTTGGTCTGGTCAATCTGGCAATCCGCTTTACCAATAACTGGCGTTCACTTGAAAAATTCACAGTCGATCAATGGATGCGGAAATACGCCGGTGATAAAGCCTATGAAGCCGTGTGGGAGCCCATGGTCATCGGGAAATTTGGCGAACGATATGCCCGTCAGGTCAATATGGCCTGGATGTGGGCCCGTTTAAAAGCACGCACGCCTCGTTTAGGCACGTTCAAGGGTGGTTTTCAGGCTTTTTCCGATCAATTCGCTGCCTATTTGAAAAACAAAGGTGTTCAAATCCTGTTGAATACCCCGGTGAAGTCCATCCGCAAAGACGGAGAATCAGGGTTGCTGATCACCACTGCTGCCGGAGAGCAGATCTTTGAGCAAAGTCTGGTGACCAGTTCACCCTCCTTGATGGCCCGCATGGCTCCCGAGCTGCCGAAAGAATATCTGGAAGGCTTGCTGAATCTGAAAAGCCTGGGTGCTGTTGTTTTAACCCTTTCCATTAAACAACAACTATCCAAAGAAGGCTACTATTGGTTCAATTTACCCAAAAAAGCAGGCTTCCCCTTCCTGGCATTGGTGGAGCACACCAATTACCTCTCTCCGGATTACTTTGGAGGTGACCATATACTATATTGCGGTGATTACCTGGAAACCGATCATGAATACTTTCAGCTCACCCAGGAAGAAATCATCCAACGCTTTACACCCAGCCTGCAACGCATCAATCCGGACTTTCAACCGGATTGGATAAAGAATGCCTGGCTCTACCGTACACAGTACGCCCAACCGGTGCCTTTTATTAATCATTCCAAAAATATCCCTGATATTCGTACACCACTGCCAGGTTTGTTTTTTGCCAGCATGAGTCAGGTCTACCCCTGGGATCGCGGTACCAATTTTGCTGTTGAAATCGCCCACCGGGCGTCCGCGATGATGGGCTAATAGTTTGGTACAAACCCGTAAGATTAAAAACCTTAAATTTTTAAATCAAAATAAGATTCAGGATTCAACATTAAGACTCAGCGATTCATCAAATAGAGTCAACCAGAAAATTTTTGGATTCCACCTGTATTTAGGCTAATTATATTATTCACAATTAATACCACCATATGTGGGGGGTAGAAAATCTCAATCAACCGCATATATGGAGAAAAATTGACTGGACAACATGACGAATTTCTTTTTTCTTTCCGACTTTTTCTTAACATTAAAATTCTTAAAGATTCTGAATCTTTAAAACTAGCGTCATGTTTTTCGCTTGTTTGACCCTCTTTTTTCTGTTAGAATGATGAGTGTAATCGGGGCAACCCAACAGCAATTTTTCTCGTCAAATTTGACGATAACAAACAACAGGGCGTTTTTTCCCACTGCGCAGTTAGCAGTGGGCTTGCTTACCTGTTACCTGTCAGCGGTTTACCTGAAAAGCATCACCAAATGGAGGAGGTAGCGTTAATGAACGCTCAGCAAGCATGGCAGAATCTCATCGGGCAATTGCAAATGGAGATGTCCAAAGCCGCTTTTGATACCTGGGTCCGCAGTGCAGAGTTGGTAAATTATGATGAAGAAATTTTTACCATTGGCGTACAGAACGCTTATGCCCGTGATTGGTTGGAAAGTCGTCTCTCGAGCACCATTACCCGTCATCTCACCGGCTTAATGAATGAAAAAATCGCTGTCAACTTCATTGTCTGGCATAAAGATGCTGTGCCAACCGCCCAAACCCCCATCGAGACAGCCCTTCCTCCAGTAAACATAAACAATACCGAAAAAACCACCCATTGCAGTTTCCTGAATAACCGCTATTCATTCAACAATTTTGTGGTGGGGCCTTCCAACCGCCTGGCGCATGCAGCCTGCCTGGCAGTCGCTGAAAACCCCGCCAAGGCATATAACCCGCTTTTCCTGTATGGGGGTGTCGGAATGGGGAAAACCCACCTCTTACATGCCATCGGGAACACCGCTCTCAATGCTGGTCTGAGTGTGTTGTATGTCTCTTCAGAAGAATTCACCAACGATCTCATCAATGCCATCCGCAGCCACAACACACAATCCTTCCGGGACCGCTATCGCAACATCGATGTCCTGCTGATTGATGATATCCAATTCATCGCCGGGAAAGAGTCTACCCAGGAAGAATTCTTCCACACCTTCAATACCCTGCATGGTCAGGATAAACAAATCGTGATCTCTTCCGATCGCCCGCCCAAAGCCATGAACACCCTCGAAGAGCGCTTGCGCTCACGTTTCGAGTGGGGACTGATTGTAGATATTCAACCACCTGATTTGGAAACCCGCACAGCCATTTTGCGCTCCAAAGCTGAACGCAGCGGGCGCCAGGTTCCGAACGATATCCTGGATTCCATCGCCAGGCAGGTTCAATCGAATATTCGCGAACTGGAAGGTGCTCTAACCCGTGTGTTGGCATACTCGGAATTGAGCAATCAACCCTTAACCATGCAACTGGTCAATGTTGCCCTGGCTGATCTTTTACCCAGACGCGATAAACTATTACCTGACCAGGTGTTATACGCAGTGGCAAATGCTTTCGGCATCTCACCGGAAAAGATTCTGGGGCGCGAACGCACCCGCGATATCGCTTTACCCCGCCAGGTCGTCATGTATTTGCTACGCGAAGAAGCAAACATTTCCCTGCCGCAAATCGGCGAGGCCATGGGTGGACGTGATCACACCACGGTGATGTACGCCTGTGACAAAATTTCAGATTTAATCGAACGGGATGACCGTCTGCGTCGCCAGCTGATCCAGATCCGCGAACAACTCTATGGCAGACACGCGCTGGCAGTCTAAAATCAGAGGTTTTCTTCACCCTTCTGGCAAATTTTGACAAAAGATGCGTGCTGTGTTAAACTTAGTTCTGCTAATGAAGAGTGGTAATTCGCCGCAGAGCGGCTTTTGACGTGAGAAGCTATTGGTTTATTTGAAATGATCGATCTAATCCCCCGGCTGAATACCACCGCGGGGATTTTTTATTCTCACCATAAATTGACCTATACACAGAAAATACTGTGATGAAATATAGAACTTTACAAATAGAAAAGGAAATTTTTACAACAATGAATTCTTTACCATTACGAATCATTCCCCTGGGAGGTATGGGGGAAGTGGGCCGTAACATGATGGTCTATGAATATAATCAGGAGATCTTGATTGTAGACACAGGCTTAATGTTCCCCGAAAATGATATGCTGGGCATTGATTATATCATCCCGGATATCTCATATCTCAAAGACAAAAAGGATTGGGTCAAAGGTATCTTCATCACCCATGGGCATGAAGACCATACCGGAGCCATCCGACATATATTAAATGAAATACAGGCACCGATTTATGCCACCCCACTCACTACCGGTTTATTGGAAAACAAACTGGCACGGGGCGGCATGTTAGACCGTGCTGACATTCACACCATTAAAGCTGGCGACATCGTGCAGGTTGGCAGTTATTTTAGCGTTGAAACTTACCACGTCTGCCACTCCATCCCGGATGGCATTGGCCTGGGCATTCAAACCCCGGTTGGACTGGTTGTTCATTCGGGCGATTATAAATTTGATCACACCCCGGTGGATGGCTGGCCCAGTGATTATGCCAAACTGGCAGAATTCTCAGAACGTGGCGTTTTGGCTTTATTTGCTGATTCCACCAATGCAGAACGAGCTGGCTGGACCCCATCCGAGCAGGTCATCGATAGCGCTTTCGACAAACTCTTTCGGGAAGCCAAGGATCGCATCATCATTGCCAGCTTCGCATCTTTAATCTCCCGGATGCAGCAGGTAGCCAACACCGCTGAACGCTATGGCAGAAAAGTTGCCTTTGCGGGTACCAGCATGGTTGACAACGCAAAAATTGCCCGTAAACTGGGTTATTTGAATATTAAAGATGAATTAGTCGTCCCAATTGAACAGGCATTAAATATGCCCAGGTCCAAAGTGGTGATCATGTGCACCGGTTCACAGGGTGAACCTACGTCTATCCTGGGTCGTCTGGCGGTTGGAAAAAACCGTCAATTCGACGTCATTCCAGGTGACACAATTGTGCTCTCCTCGCACCCCATTCCTGGCAATGAAGAGAGTGTCAGCCGCACCATCAACAAGCTTTTTGAACGGGGCGCGAATGTGATCTATGAAGCCATCGCTGCCGTGCACGTTTCCGGGCATGCCAGCCAGGAAGAAATGAAGCTGCTTTTGCACCTCACCAAACCAAAATTCTTCATTCCCATTCATGGTGAATTACGTCACCTTAAACAACATGCACGCATCGCCCAGGAAGTCGGTATTCCGGCAGAGAATATTGAAGTCATTCTGAATGGTCAGGCAATCGAATTAACCCCACACCGTTTGAAACGCAGCAATAATGTGCCCGCCAGTTACGTCTTCGTGGATGGGGCAAATGTTGGCGATATCAGCAATAACATTATGCGCGAACGGGAAATGATGTCGCAGGAAGGTGTGGTATCAATCAACCTCACCCTCACCAAAGATGGTGATATCATGGGTACACCAAACATTACCACCAGCGGCTTTTTGATGTCACAGGATGAAGAAGAGTTCAAATCCTTGGCGCGCACAAAAATTGAGGATGCAGTCTTATACGCCAATGGCCATTTGCAAAAAGATGTTGAAAAAGCAGTCCGCAACGTGATTTATTCTGAAACCCGCCGCAAACCATTGGTGGTGGTCTCAGTTAACGAACTCGAGTAAGGCAAATCCAAGCCGGATCTTCGTGGGTTGCACAATTCATAATTGTGCAACCTTCCATCATCAATGAACCATCGCATTCCTAAGCAAGCTGGATATTTAACAATTCCGCTTGCAATTTTTTTTTTATTCACTATAATTATTTTGGAGAGAAAATTATAGAAGATGAATCAACTTATTCCCGCACTTCTCCTCATTCCAGGTTTTTGGCTGGGTTGGAAAGCCATACCTCTACTCGTGGACTGGCTGCAAAACAATCCTAACCACCTCATCCAGCTTTCATCAGGCCACAAAATAATCTTGTGGTTAACGGTTGGTAGTTTATTTTCAAATACCTTACTGCGTTTGTATGGATTGCTCTATCCTTTGGTTACGATGCTCGCCATTCCGGGTTGGTGCAACACACAACCCAATTTCATGACCAGATTCGGCAGTATCGGATTTTGCCTATATAACCTCCCGTCCATTCTCATTTACCTGATCATATTTGGTATTGTCTTCTCATCTGGTTATTCTTTTTTCAGCAACCAAACAACAAAAATCAACAAATTTTATATAATTTGTTCATTGCTAACCATCTCAACCATCATCAACCAGATGGTTTACTTCCTCTTTAATCAACTTTTTTGGTCACCATAAAGGTATCGATAGGTCGTTTCAAGTGCCAGTGGGCTATTTGATAACTGAATGATTCTCTCACCCCGATCTGGTTAACGATTCATTTGACATTTATGTACAATTAATATAACCTTTCAAGAGAAGAATCCTTAATCGCTGGAGGGGCACAAGATGAATCCATTGGTTCGTTGTCCACATTGTGGTCATTATCATCAAGCAACACTCGAATATTGCCCGGATACCGGTTTACCAATCTATATCACTACCAAGCCTGAACCTCAAAAGGATAATAAAAAAGTCCTGGTTGGTCTGGCAATTGCAGCTGGTGTTTTAGCGCTGATTGCCTGCATTTTGTTATCCATTTTTGTTCTCCCTCGTTTCCTGGGTGGTAATTTTTCACCTGGTGAACAGGCACCTGTGATTGTGCCCTCTCTGACATTAGCACCTCTGGAAACCAGGTTTGCAGAAAACAACACACCCGTCCCCACTGCGACGGAGGAACCAGTCGTGGTGGCCACATCCACACCGGAGCTCTCCCTCTCTGCAACCCCAGCTGCCTGGGAAGCCTGCCCGGGGTATGATTATCTTTCCCAGCTTAGGCCCGGCATGCAGGCACAAATCGCTCTAGATCCACCTTTACCTAATCGTGTGCGTGAAAAACCGTCTACTGCTGCCGGAATCGCCGGCTATATTGACCCGGGCGGCAAAGTTGAAATTCTGGAAGGTCCTGCCTGTGATGAGGGCTGGATTTGGTGGAAAGTACGCGATATGGAAACCAATCTGGAAGGCTGGACAGCCGAAGGCGATATTAACGGATATTGGGTCATCCCCATTCCATAATTAAGAGTCTTGCGGAAAATGAATAAAATTCTGGTTTCGGGACTGATCAACATAGAAACAACTTTAAAAGTTGATCCGTTCCCGCTGGAACTCGTTATAGAAAGTATTTTCGTTTGGTAAAAGCCAACAGTAAATTCTAAATTACCTCCAAATATGTATTATTGGAATTCAAACATTGCGATTTTCTAGGTATTTGAGCATATAGGATATTTTCAAACTACTAACTCAAAATTTGATCTATATTGGATATAATTTGATCAAAATTCAAAGTCGTAAATTGTTTATTTCGCAATACTATATTCCCATTAATAATGGTATCACGCACATCATTAGAATTAGCTGAATGTAATAATTGGGCGTACACATCATTTAAAGGAAGTAAGTGAGGTTTTCTAATATCAATTATGACTAAGTCAGCTAATTTTCCAACTTCAATTGAACCTAATTTGTCCTCGATTCCAAACGCTTTTGCCCCATTAATAGTCATCATGTCAAACATCTGATGAGAATTTAGAAGATTTGGATTTTTGTTGTATCCCTTTTGCACTAAAGCGGCTAAATGAGATTCTTCGAACATATCCAGATTATTATTTGATGCTACTCCATCCGTACCAATAGTTACATTGACATTCTTTGAGATCATTACCGATATCTCAGCAATTCCACTACCAAGTTTTAAATTTGATGATGGACAATGAGCCACAGATGTTCCTGCTTCAGAAAGATAATCAATTTCATGATCATAAAGATGAACACAGTGGGCTAATAGTGTTTTTGATGTTAATAACCCCTCTTTTTGTAGTAATTCTATTGGGGTTAGTCCATATTTTTTTAAAGTAATTTCGATTTCATTTAAGGTCTCAGAAGCATGTGTTGCAAATGGAATATCAAATTCAAGTGATGCATTTTTGGCTTCTCTTAATTTATCAATTGAATCCGTATAAACTGAATGAATTTGTATTATTGGATAAATTAATGGGTGGTTTAGATATTTTTCGACATATTCTTCTGCTTGGGTGAATGAAGAACCTTGGTTCTTGTTATAACCAACTAAATCGGTAAAAATTGGCCCATCAGCCAATCTAAAACCTGCTTCAACAGCAGCATTTGCAGTTTGCTCAGGAAACCAATACATATTATTCGCGAATGTAATACCCCCGCGTATCATTTCACATATTGCTAATTTTGAGCCGTAATATACTGCATCTGGACTACAAATTTCTTGTTCTTTTTTCCAAACATCTGATAACCAATCAACTAATTTTTTATCTTCTACCATTCCTCTAAAGAGAGTCATAGGAAGATGACCATGGGTGTTTATCAGACCAGGAATAATTACGCAATTTTTTGCATCAATTGTTTCAAGGATTGAATAGTTGGGTGGTATTTCTGCGGAATGACCAATGAATTCGATCTTATCCCCGTTGATTCCAATAGAATAATTTTCTAATACTCGATGAGATGGATCTTGGGTTACAACAATTCCGTCTTTTATTAAAAGGTCGAATTTTTGATTTTCCATTATTTATCCTTAATTTTACAATTCAACAACGATGCGACCGACTATATTTCCACTGATCATTTTATCTATATAAGTAGAGAGATCATCCAAATTACACAAATTAACCATTGATGATAGACACTCAGGTTTCCAACTGCTTGCCAAATTATTCCATACCTTTTTTCTTAGTAAATCTGGAGAATAAACTGAATCGATGCCGTATAATGTGATACCTCTGAGGATAAACGGGAAAACAGTAGTTAATAATTCTTGTGAGGAGACCTGGCCACAACAAGTAACTGCCATTCCATATTTAGTTGTTTTTAATGCTGTTGCTAATGTAGGACCTCCGACTGTATCCACAACACCAGCCCACTGCTCTTTCAACAATGCTTTTTTACTCAAATCATTAACTTCTTCTCTACTTAAGATTTGTTCTGCACCTAATTCTCTGAGAAAATTTTCCTGATCTTTACCAGTTGATGCCGAAACTCTATATCCTAGTTTGGATAATATTGCTACTGACAATGATCCTACTCCGCCAGTTGCTCCAGTGACAAGGATAGATCCAAAATCAGGTTTTATTCCATGGTTAATTAATTTATCGATAGAAAGGGCTGCGGTTAAACCTGCAGTTCCATACATCATTGATTCTTTTAAGGTCATTCCAAGTGGTAGTTCTGTGCACCATATAGCTGGTACGCTAACATACTCACTGAACCCTCCAAAGGTATTCATCCCCAGGTCATAACCTGTTACGATAACTTCTTGGCCTGTTTTTAACTGGCTAACTTTACTTTCAACAACAACGCCGGCTGCGTCAATTCCAGGAATGTGGGGAAATACTCTTGTCACACCTTTGTTTCCCGTTGCGGATAAGGTGTCTTTATAGTTCAGTGAAGAATATTTTACAGCGATTAATAACTCACCATCTGGTAATTCTGATTTTGTAAGTTGTTTGACTTCCCTTACAAATTCTCCATTTATTTCTTCAACAACAAGAGCCCGAAATTTTTCCTTATTCATTTTCTATCTCCTTTATTTTTTCAGCTGCCCATTCAGACAATACCTTTTTATCAATTTTTCCAGTGGAGTTTGTTGGCCAATCATCGTGTTCTTTTTGTAGAAAATATTTTGGTACTTTGAAATTCGCTAATCCTTGCTTACAAATTTCCACACACTTTTCAGGCGAAAACCCATAATTTGGTTTACATTCAATAATTGCAGTGATTACTTCTCCCCAATTTGCATCAGGTACACCAACCACATACGTAGTACGAATTTCTTCAATATTCTCGAATAAGAAATTTTCAATCTCAAGAGATGAAACATTTTCACCACCCGTTTTGATCATATCCTTATAGCGCCCTGAGAAATGTAAACCTCCCGCAGAATCCAAAAAACCTCTATCCCCAGTTCGAAAAAAACCGTCTTTTGTTAATGAGTTTTTTGTGTTTTCTTCGTCACCGTAATAACCTTGGAACAAATTCCACCCTTTAAAAGAAATTTCACCAATTTCGTTTACAGGTTCCACATTTCTTGATTGTGGATCAATTATTTGTACATTCACACCAGGAAGTGGATAACCGATAAAATCGTCAGAAGGAAAATTATCATTTCTTTCAATAGTGTGCATACTGACTAAACCTGCACTTTCAGTTAGCCCATACATTCTTGAAAAGAACTTGATTTTTGTTTCATTTTTTATTCGTGAATGTATATCAGAGCTTATACCATGCAATTTCTCAAGACTTGAAAGATCCAAATTATTGTCTTTGGCATAATTTAATAATTTGAAGATTGTAACTGGCATGCCAGCACTGGCTGTAATTTTTTCATTTTCAATAATTTTACAAACCGAAGCTGGTGTGAAATCTTCAGGTAGATAAAGAGTACTTCCTGAGAAGTGGTTCATTCTTATACTCTGCGCAAAACCTGCTATGTGGTAAAACGGGAGTAAATTTAGATATCGATCGTTTGGTTTTATATCAAACAATTGGCTAAGATAATGTGCATGACCTGTAATATTGTGGTGAGATAGCATCACACCTTTGGGATGGTCGGTACTCCCTGATGTAAAAATAATGGCTTCAAGATCATTCGCATTACTATCTTCAAATTCAATATCTAGTATTGAATTTTTGTCTGAAGTAGTGTTAAACAAAAGTGTGGAGTCTACGAATAAAGGTGTAGTGGTATCTGCTTTCTCCGTAAATACAACTTGCAATTCGTCTAGAAAGATTTCTTGATTTGAATTAGGCGACTGAAAAAATCCTATCATTTTATTTTTTAATAATTGATCTTTATGCCCAGGGATTAGGAATAGTGCTTTGGCTTTAATTTTATTGAGTAGATGAAGAATTTCTTCTGTGATTAATTTACTATTCAAAGGCACAATAACTGCCCCTAATTTTGACAATGCATACTTTACTACAACCCAATCTATGGATGGATCCATAATTGTTGCAACTCTGTCGCCTTTTTTAATATCAAAAAGCTTTAACCGACTGGCTAAAATTGTAGATTCTTCCAATAATTCCTGGTAAGTGACGCTTTGACCAGGAGTTATTACCGCAGGATGGTTTTCATTTCTTAGTGATGAAGTTAGTAAGCACTGATAAGCAGTTAATTCTTCCCAAGACTCTTTCAACTCAACACCTACGAAAAACCTTCATCACGTTTTTTAGCTTTTTCACTCGCTGACAAATTTACCTGCGAATCCCACTCAGCAATCATTTCTGGCCTAAGAGCTGAAATTGCCCAATAATCAAATGCTTGTTTTAAATGGTTTAATTGTCCTTGATTGTCATGCATAGCATTTAAGGATTGTTTAGCCAATCGTAGGGCGAATGAATCTTGCACTGATATTTTTTTTGCAATTGAAAGTGTATGTGAATCCAAATCCTTTCGTGGAACGACCTCATTTACAAGGCCTACTCGAAAAGCAGTATATGCATCTATTTCATCACCTGAAAAAATGTACTGTTTTGCAAAAGGTAGATTTGTAAACCAAGGCAGAGCTAAATACTGCTCACTACTACCCCCCCAACGGATAGACCTTGAAATAAATTTGGCATCATCTGAACAGATTATAAAATCACAAATCATCGCTAGCATCATGCCACCCATAATGCAGTTACCATGAACTTGTGCAATAATTGGCTTGGGCAAATTTCTCCATTGGATCATCTTATCCAAATAATAATGTTTACATTCTAGATAGCGTTCTTCCCAAGATATCTGGGAATTGGTTTTCCATTCTTGCGGGGAGATGTCATGGCCACTGGAAAAGTCGGAACCTGCTCCAGATAAAATCAAAACTTTTGTTTCGGGATCCTCAATTACATTAGTAAATGCCAAATCTAATTCGTCTAACATTTTTCTGTTTTGGGCATTTTTTTTATCAGGACGATTAAGAATAATTCGAGTTACTGCCTCAAATTTTTGAACTTGTATCGTTTTAAAATTCATGTTCCCTCACAATACTGAATTTTTATACAAAAGCTTTTTCTAAAGCATGTTGACAAGAACAATCTACAACTTCGGGGTAATTTTCAATAAAGGAAGCAAATAAATTAGGGATCATTCCTTCGATAATTTTCAAATTCTCGAATACTTCCGCTGAAGAGACTGAACCTTCCATCCCAGCTGCATAATTTGAGACTATACCTAATGTTGCATAACAAATTTCCAATTCTCTGGCTAAAACACACTCCGGATAATTTGTCTGCCCAACTAATTGACCACCAAGCTTTCTTGTCATTTCAATTTCAGCAGCAGTTTCAAATCTAGGGCCATTCCAACATGCATATGTTCCACCCCGAACCAAAGAATAATTTAGTTTTTTAGAACAGGAAATAAGTGCAGCATGTATCGTTTCACAGTATGGTTCGGTTACATCAATATGTGCGATTTTTCCATCTAATGGATAAAAGGTATCTTCTCTTCCTCTTGTAAAATCTAGAAATTGATCAACCAGAATTAAAGATCCAGGACCCCACTTCAATTCAAGAGACCCACAAACACTCGTGGATAATATTCTTTTTACACCTAGAATTTTTAAGGCAAAAATATTAGCCCGATAATTAATCTTGCTTGGAGTTATTGAATGATCAGAACCATGTCTCGGAAGGAAAGCGATGGTTGAGCCTTTGAACTCTGCAATTTTTACATTTACCATACCATAAGGAGTATTTATCTCTTTTATTTCGATTTCCTTCATCCCTGGTAATGAATAAAAACCTGTTCCGGTAATGAATGCTGTTGTAACCATGCTAATTACTCCCTTTTAAGTTTTTAACCTTCAACAAGGCTTGATTGATTTCTTCTTTGATGTCTTCAATATCTTCAATGCCAACTGATATTCGTAAAGTAGACTCGGAAATTCCTATTTTGCTAAGTTCTTCTCCTGATAAGGTGTGATGAGTTGTACTCGCTGGGTGAATAATTAATGAATGAACATCGCCTAAAGACCCAGTGGGGATCAAGAATTCCAAGTTATCTAGAAAATTAAAGGCATCTTTACGGTTGCCACCACGGATATCAAAACTTACCATTCCGCCGAAATGACCATTAAGGAGTAATTGGCTGGCCAAATCATGTTGTTTATGAGAAGTAAGGCCTGGATATGAGACATTTTCTACTAGTGAATGTTGTTCCAAAAAGTTTGCCAATTCAAGTGCATTTGAGCAATGCTTTTCCATTCTTATTGAAAAAGTCTTTAAACCGCGTAAAGCCAACCAAGAAACGAAGCCATGTAACCCGCTGCCAATATGAGCCATTGTCACTTGTACTTCTCTTGTGTTTTCCTCAGAGCTGGACACTGCACCTGCAAGAACATCCCCATGACCTGCCAAATATTTGCTTATACTATTACAAACAAAATCTGCTCCATGCAAAAATGGTTTGAATAAAAATGGTGTCGTAAAGGTATTATCCACGATCACTTTCGCATTGTATTTGTGTGCCAGATTGATTACGGAAGGTGCATCAACTACTTTAATGATTGGATTTGTTAATACCTCGAACAAAATGACCTGAGGATTATATTTTTTTAAATTCTCCTCTACTGTTTCTAAATCAGTAAAATCACAAAAAATAGGGTTTACGCCAAACCTGCTAAAAAAAATTTTCAATAAATCTATGGAACTTCCATATACGTCAGTGGAACATAATACATTTGAACCGTTCTTGATCCCAGAAGAGATTAATGCCAGGTGAATAGAAGCCATACCTGAGGAGCATGCTATCGTTCCTCCTGATTCTTCAAGAGAAGAAATAGCCCTTTCAAGTGTGGCAGTTGTTGGAGATGACCACCGACTATACCCATAGCCACCTTTTTGACCATCAATCATGTCGATCAATGATTGAAAATTTTCATAATAAAAACTGGTAGATGAAAATATAGGTGCTACTGGTGATAAATAATCTGGTGTTTCCCAATTTTCTCCGGCATGGACACTTTTTGTTGAGAACCCCTTATTTGCAAACCTTGGATCTGGTCCTTGAAATCCAGTTTTTCTATTGTTTTTTTTTATTTTATTTTCCTTCATAATTTATGCTCCAACATTCTCTACCATTAAATTTATTGCAGATTGCGCCAAAACTGAAGAACCTATTGAAAGGGCATTTTCATTTATATTAAATTTTGGGTGATGAATTGGATAGTTTTCTCCATCCGGTTGAACACCTAAGAAAAACATCGCAGACGGGACAATTTGTGAATACCAGGCAAAATCATCAACTCCAAGGAGTTTTTCGACTTCCTCCAATGCATCTTCCCCGTAAAGAGAAATTATTGAATCACGAATTTGATTAGCCACATTTTTATCATTTTGTAACACTGGTACACCAGTACCAATATTGAGTTCAAAATCCCCATCAAATTGATGAGAAATCGTTAACATTTTTTTTAGATAATTTTTGATTTTCTGTCGCGTTTCTTCATCGAAACATCGGATGGTGCCAGAAATTTTCACTTCCTGCGGGACGATATTACCGCTTGTACCTGCATGTACCGTATTAATTGAGATTGTTGCGTTTCGAAGTGGATTAAGACGACGGGTTCGAATCCCATAAATGGCGTTAACTACCTGACAAGTTATGAATATCGGATCGATCGTTTCATGAACTTGAGAATCATGGCCACCTTTGCCTTTAATCGTAGCTTCGAAATAATCTCCTGATGCTAAGGTGGGTCCTGTTAAAACCCCTAACTTCCCAGCGGGTATGTTAGGAAAAACATGTAACCCAATCAATACATCAAGATCGTCAATTTGACCTGATGAAATGATATGCCTGGCTCCGGATAGCCAATTTTCATCCCCTCTTTCTTCAGATGGTTGGAAAATGAGACGAAATTCTCCTGGTGGCTTTTCTGGCAAATCAGCTAAAATGCAAGCTGCTCCTAGCACCATTGCAACATGGGCGTCATGTCCACATGCATGCATCTTTCCGGGATTCTTCGACGCGAATGGAAGCCCTGTTTCCTCTTGAATTGGTAAGGCGTCCATATCTGCACGAATACCGATGACTGGTTTGCCTTGGCCAATAGAAGCTATGAGCCCTTTGTCGTTAGCTACTTTTTTAAAGCTTATCCCTTTTTCTGACAAGACATTTTCAATAAACTTAATAGTTTGTACTTCTTCGAAACCCAGTTCCGGATTTTGATGAATACTTCTTCTCCAGTTGATAATTTCTGATTTATATTTTTCGGCCAAATTATGTATATTCATTTTCTACTTTCTTATCAATAGGTGTAAATGAAACAAAACTTACCATTCTGAAAAATTATTTATTACTCGTCACCCATTGCTTGCTTTAATGCAATCACTGATTCATGCCAGGGAATGGATAATCTTTCCATTAATGTAACAAAAGAATAAAGACCAAATGCAAAAATTGAAGTGATAAATAAGGAGACCCACAATTCATAGACATTGTACATTCCACTGGAAGTTGCTGCTGCCATAATGTAGCCCAACCCATTATTGGTACTTAACCATTCCGAAAGAATTGCACCACCAACAGCTAATATCGCGGTAATTTTCAAAGCTGAAAATATCATAGGTAAAGCTGAAGGTAAACGTAACTTCCAAAATGTTAACCATTTTGTCGCATTGATTGATTCCATAAATTCGAGGGATGGCTTGCTTGCTGATTGAATTCCTCTGAATGTGTTAACTAGGGTAGGAAAAAAGACTGCGATGACAACTATTACGGTCTTAATAAATAAATCAGTCCCAAAAATAAAATTCAACAAAGAAGATTCCTGTACTGCTGGTAAATCAGCCACTGAATAACGTAGCCGCAAGAATAAAGGGATAATTGCAACAAGGGGAATACTTTTGAGAGCCAAGGCGAAGGGCATAAATGTTCTTTCCATTGGTTTAACATAGAAAAACAAAATGGCGATCAAAAATGCAAATATATTACCAAAAACAAAGCCAATTAATGCCGTTGTAAGGGTAACTGACCCCTGGTTGAAAAAGAACTTGACTCCGCCTCTTCCACCACTCCTTTCATTCAGAAACGCATTCAGGATTTGTGAAGGTCGAGGGAGAATGTAAGGAGAAAAAGCTTTAATTTCTGGATTATAGCCTATTGATTGATCGATAGCATTGTTAATCGAATTTACATTATCTTGATTCGAAATAAGGAATTCCCATGTCATGAGGATAAGAATAATAATTATTGTATTGATGAGCCAAAATTTAAATTTAGATCGCATGTTTACCTCAAAGAAACTTTACTCTTGATTCGATATGTGCCAAGGGATTACCAATTTTTCAAGTATCACGATTAATGAAAATGCTAAGAGAGAAAAGATCGTGGCTAATGCCATAGAAGCCCAAAGAACTTCCACCTGAGCATTGAACATAGCTAAAACAATCACCGCGCCTAACCCTTTCGTGGCCCATAACCATTCAGAAATAATCGCCCCTAATATTGCTGTTGTAACTGTTACTCGCATTGCTGTAAACAAATAAGGTATAGAGAATGGAACTCTTGCCTTCCAAAATATTTGCATTTCTGAAGCATTCAATGTTTCCATAAATTCAATGGTTGGTTTGTCTAACGAAATAAGACCTTGCACCACATTAATAACTGTCGGGAAAAAGGTAGCAAGGGTTATAAGGACAACCTTTGAAGCTAATCCTGTTCCAAACCAAAGAACCAGCAATGGCATTAATGCCATTAAAGGCATACATTGTAAAAATACTAGAAATGGGTAAATTGATTTGGCGAATTTTTTGGAATAAACAAAGCCAATTGCAATTAAGATTCCTGTTGAAGTACCAATTAAAAACCCTACAACTGCTTCGAAAAGAGTTTGTTTACTGTTTGTGGCTAATAATGGCCATTTATCTATAATAGTCTGTACAATCGTTGAAGGTTTTGGAATTAATCTCTCAAAAGATGAAGAAGTTGCAAACTGCCAAAGTATAAAAAATAATATTAGCAAAAAAACTGCAATACCATAATTTTTAAACTCATTAAAAATTCGTGCCTTGTTGGCTTTACGAATTGAAGTTTGATGTAATTGATTATTTTTAATCATAGTCAATTAACTCCACTTTCGACCAGTAATGCATCCAAAGTTATTTGATTCAGCATCTTTCTAACACTTGTCGCGTAATTGAAGGCAGCTTCACTTTGTTTGATTTCAATATTCCGTGGGTGAGGGAGATCAATATTAATTTCAGCTGCAACTGTGCCTGGCCTTGGAGAAAGCATAATGATGCGATCAGATAAAAATACAGCTTCTTCAATTGAATGAGTAATAAATACCACTGAAGATTCGGTTTCTTGCCAAATTCTCATTAATTCAAGATTCAATTTATCTCGATTTATTTCATCCAGAGCTCCAAATGGCTCATCCATCAGTAATACTTCCGGTCTCATCAGCAACGCTCTTGCGATAGCGGCTCTTTGCCGCATACCTCCTGACAACTGATTAGGGCTTGCTGCCCCAAAACCCTGCAAACCAACAAGGTCTAGCATTTCTTGTGCGCGACCAGCATACTGTTTTCTTTCATTCCGGTTTAGTACCTCAAGTGGAATTTCAATATTACTTAATACATTTCTCCAAGGAAACATTATAGGATCTTGAAAAACAAACGAGTAAAGTCTTTGTTTTCTTGCTTCAAGTGGTGTTACTCCCAGGATGCTAACATCCCCTTCATCGGGTTTAAGCAATCCAGCAATGATTCTTAATATTGTCGATTTTCCGCAACCTGAAGGACCAATAACAGAAACAAATTCTTTTTCCTCTACATTGAATGAAATATTACTCAAAGCAGTTACTGGACCAGTTTTTAATGAGAAAATTTTCGTTATATTGTTAATTTCAACAGCTGGCATTTTTCCTCCATAGGAGACCTAATATAAAATAAGATTATTGGAAATAAAATCAATAAAAATGAATGATTGCACAACAAAAAAATTTTGGAGGGAATGGGGACTTCCCTCCAATGGACGCTGTGATAAGACGAAGGAGAAGTTTCATCTTAAAGTCAACAAAAATTAGAGTTTATCGACTCTTCCTTTTGCATAAACTTGATCAAAGATTTCAGATGTGGCATAGTCTGAAACCTTCATATCGGCGGTAATCTCACCCATGTCTTTTAGAATCTTGTAGCAATTTTCCCAATCTTCCATATTCATGGCAAAGAGACCTTTATCTTCAACTAATTTGGACATTTGGTATGAAACTTGTGCACCGGCTGTATATAATTCAGCTTCCTGTCCCAGACCATATTCCTCACCAAAATTGTCAATTACATAGGTTACCATTTCATCCAGATTAGAGTTCGCATAAACCCAACCTCGAATTGTAGCTCTGAGAAAGCCAGCTAATTTGTCTTTATCTGAGTTAAAAGTATCTTTGTGAGCTACCAGAAAATCACCTGGAACTTTATAACCCCATTCATAAGCATCCAAAATACCAACTTCATATCCCAAATTCTCAAGCATTTGTGGTTGACTGGTAGCAAAACACCAATAGCCTGCGACCGTACCATCCATTAATGGTGTTGGATCGAAGCTTACATTGACAATTTCCATATCTTTTTCAACATCCAAGCCTGAATCTTTACAAATTATACGCCAAGGTAAAGTAGGACCACCTTGAATGCCAATTCTTTGTCCGCGGCATTTTTCAGGGTTATCAATAACATATCCTGGTGAACCATCAGGATTTTTAATGATATACATCAAGCCAGCTGGGCTTCTTTGGTTTAATGTGCCGAAGGCTATCACATTTGCACCATCGGCTACTAATTGGGGCATTGCAATCGAAGTAGATTGCATAGCAATATCCATTTGTTTTGAATCAACTAAAGTAGCAGGTGAAATTCCTGGGCCACCAGCTACAATATCAATTTCAAGATTTTCTTCTTTATAAAAACCTTTAATATCAGCAGCATAATAGCCAATATATTGACTGTTTTTAATCCAACCAAGTTGTGCTTTTAATTTTGACATCTCTGCTGGTTTGGAAGGAGCACAGCTTGTTAATAGACCACCACCAACAGCGCTTAGCCCCATATATGCACCAAAAATACCAGTCATTTTCATAAATTCACGTCGGGAAATTACATTTTTAGACATTTTCTCTCCTCAAATTAAAACAGGTTTTTAAAATTTTTTCCAATGGGTGAAAAACAAAACAATATTATTCCTCTGAAGCTTGTAGCACCTCCTTTGCCGTTTCTGAATCTGTAATGAGACAATGAATCAAATTTCCTCGTAGTGCTCCAACTATTGCTTCTACTTTCTTAGATCCTACAGCGACTAATACTAATTGTGGAATATTGATCAATGATTCCCAATCGATGGAAATTAGCCTTGATTCAAGGGAAGAATTGATGTGATTCCCATTCTGATCAAAAAAATGCAATAGGATTTCACCAACACCATTCTTTTTTCTTATTTCTTCGATTTCGCTTTCAGTTAAATGACCAGTCCTTACCATGGTATTGGTTGCTGTTGCTTCCCCTAAACCCACAAAAGCAATTTCAACCTTTTTTGCAGAATCAAGTGCTTTTACAATTGATGGTTCTTTTAAAAAAGTTTCACGAACTTCGTTATTATCTACAATGGCCGGTACTGGAAGAGATTCGAGAGAAACACCAAAACTTTGAACTAAATAAGGACTGATGCTATATGGATTTTGTTCGTGCAGCATATTTCCTGCTAATTCATTGACTTTGCAATTTACTGGTGAAGCATATCTTGGTAAATAGTGAGTTAAACAACTTAATGTACTACTCCAACCAACACCAATATGGTTATAGGTATTGATAGCTTCTTCCAAATATTCGGCTGCAGCTTTGCCGACACTTTCCTGAGTATTGTCTGAATTGGGGACAATTATTGATTTTTCCAAACCAAATTTTTCTTTGAGTTTAAGACTTAATTCGAGTAATAAGGGGCGTGGTTGAGTAATTTGTATCTTAACAATATTCTCTTTTTGGGCAGCTTGTAAGATGCGAGAAATGGATACCCTGGAAATTTTTAATTGTTTTGCAATTTCCTCTTGCGTAAGGCCATCCTCATAATACATCCATGCAACTATTACCATCAAATCATAAGCTGAAGATTTTTTCATAAATAAATCTCATTTTCTTCCTGGTGAAATGGGGATTGACTTGAAACGAACAATTGTTCATTCTTTTACAAATGTTCGACTATTTCATTATATATCCCTGATTAGACAATCTAAAAGTTATTAACCTCATATAGGAATGGTAACAAATGTCATATAAGATTGAAGAAATTTAGAAGATCAGGTGAATTTGACATTGATAGAAAAATTAAACTTCGTTAAAAATCGAATTAATTAAAATAATTGACATAGCTTTTTTTGTGTGCTACTATAAGTGCAATTGTTCATTCATTTACATATGTTCATATTTCACTAACCAATCCTTGACCCCCCAGGATAGGTTTCATTTGTTCTGCTTGGTAAACGAAAATTAAAAGCTGAAAAAGAGGAAATATGAATATATTTAGAAGCATCGAATGGTTGGATAGTCATCAACTTAAAGTCTTAGATCAAAGAAAACTACCCCATGAAATTTCCTATTTAACCACGAGTGATTATTGTGAGGTTATTAAATTAATTAAAACTATGGCTATTCGTGGAGCACCAGCAATTGGTGTAGCTGGGGCGTATGCTTTGGTTTTAGCTTCTTTGAATATTGATAGAGAAAATTATCCGGAATTCAAACAACATATCTATAAATGCGCTAATGAAATTAAATTTGCGCGACCTACTGCGGTGAATTTGTCCTGGGCCGTCGACAGACTTCTCAAAAAATTGGAAAAGACTTTGAGTTTCTCCACTAAAGAAGACACATCTATATTATTGGCCGAAGCAAAAGCAATATTCGATGAAGATATTGAGATTAATAAAAAGATTGGAAATAATGCTCTTCCTTTGATAAATAAAGATGCAAAAATCATTCATCATTGTAATACTGGATCTCTCGCAACTGTGGAATACGGTACAGCACTTGGTATTATTAGAATTGCTCATGAACAGGGAAAAAATGTTTTTGTTTTTGTGGATGAAACCCGACCAAGGTTACAAGGAGCAAAATTAACAGCCTGGGAACTAAAACAACTTGATATACCCCATAAAGTCATTGTTGACAGTGCTTCAGGTTATGTTATGAAAAGATTTGGGGTAGATATGTGTATTGTTGGGTGTGATCGAGTAGCAAGAAATGGTGATACAGCCAACAAAATTGGTACCTATAATTTAGCCATTGTTGCGAGAGCCCATCGAGTACCTTTTTATGTGGCAGCGCCTACGAGTACAATCGATTTAAGCATTCAATCTGGTGATTTTATTGAAATTGAAGAGCGAAATAGCAAAGAAATAACCCGGATCGGTGAATATGAAATTACCCCTGTTGGAACCGACGTGTTTAATCCTGCATTTGATATTACACCAGCTAAACTTATTACAGCATTCATCACTGAGAGGGGAATAATATACCCACCATTTGATAAAAATTTTTCTAAAATCATTTGATTTATAACTTATTAATTACCTAAAAAATCTAATTGTTCAAAAGGAAATATTGTGAAAAACGAAATTCAAAATCCAATAAAGACCTGGGAAAATGAAGTAATAGAAATTGCCAATCGAATACGTATACGGGTTTTGGAGCATACCATCAACAATAATGGTGGGTATATGAGCCAGGCATGTTCATCAGCTGAAATTTTTGCAACATTTTATACGAAAATTTTAAATATTGGCGAAAGCATTGCTCCATTTATACCGGAACCATTTAAAGGTGTACCTGGAATATATAACCCAAATTATGAAACAGGCGGATTGTATAACGGACCGAAAAATAATGATTTTGATCGCTTAATATTCTCACCATCACATTACGCGTTAGTTTTATATGCCACGCTTATTGAAACTGGACGAATGTCCCCTGAAGGCTTAGCGCAATTCAACCAGGATGGAAGTACTGTCGAAATGATTGGTGCTGAACATTCCCCAGGTTGTGAAATCACGAGTGGTTCATTAGGAACTGGATTAAGTCAGGCGGTTGGGATTGCCACGGCAAGGAAGCGTAACGGTGAAAAGGGGAGAGTCTTCGTTTTTCTATCTGATGGTGAATTTCATGAAGGACAAGTATGGGAAGCGATAGCATTCATGTCTCACAATTCCTTAGACAATATGATCACGTATGTAGATATTAATGGGCAATGTTGTGACGGAAGAATTGATGATGTGATGACAATTGACCCTATTGAGGACAGGATAACCGCATTTGGTGGAGAAGTTGTTTCCGTAAATGCTCATGATCCTGGTGAACTATATAAAGCGTCTCTTTTATCAAATAAGGGAAAACCAGTGTTTGTGTTGAGTTATTCAAACCCAACACAAGGTCTTGATTTGTTAGCTAATCGTGCTCCAAAACTTCATTATCTGCGGTTTCAAAACGATGAAGAAAAAAACTTATACAAAAAAGAACTCAATCGATTAATGTTATCCGGAAAATAAGGAACAACTACGATGGAAATTTATACAAAGTTATACGCAAGAAAATTAGTTGAGTGGGCTAAAGATAAACCTGAAGTGCTGGTATTATCAGCGGATTTAACCAGCTCAACCGAAATTGATTTATTTAAAAATGAATATCCAAATCGGTTTTTATCTTTTGGGTTGGCTGAACAAAATATGGTTGGGGCTGCTGGGGGGTTAGCACGTGAAGGGTATTACCCATATATACACACCTTTGCAGTATTTATTTATAGAAGAGCCTATGATCAAATTATTGGATCGGTTGCCTACCCTAACCTTCCCGTAAGATTTTTTGGTTTTTTGCCGGGGATAATGACACCTGGGGGCATCACTCATCAAGCAATCGAAGATGTAGCAATCATGCGTACAGTACCCAATATGACAGTGGTGGAAGTTGGAGATGCGACAGAAATTGAAACTATTTTAGATGAAATTCAAGCTGTGAATGGACCTGTCTATGTGCGTATGTTAAGAGGTGAAGTACCTAGATTATTTCCATCATCTGAACCATTCAAGCTTAATAAAGCAAGATTACTTTCTGAAGGAAATGATATAACGCTATTTACCAGTGGAATATGTACTGAAGAAGCATTGAGAGTTACTCAAGTCATAAGACAAAAAGGAATTTCAATACAGCATTTGCATATATCCACACACAAACCATTTACTGACCCACAAATTCTGGAAGCATGCTTGAAAACCGAACTAGGAATCATCACAATGGAAAATCACACGATAGTTGGCGGGTTGGGATCAGCGGTTGCTGAAGTTCTGGCTGAAAATGGAATCGGTAGAAAATTAGTCAGAATTGGACTAAAGGATACATTTGCTCATGGAGCCAGCCAGGCATACTTAATGAGAGAATACGAATTAGATGCACTTTCGCTGGTGAAAAATGTTGAAAATTTACTCGGAAAGAAATTAAATATTGATATTAATGACTATCAATCAGAGAGAATCCAAGCGACCCATAGCGAAGCCAAAGCAGAGGCACTATGAGTGATGTATTTCCAACTGATTATTCAAAAGAGCGATTTACCGTTAGTTATCGAATACAAGGAAACCGGAAAGAAGCGTACTCCAAAGCTGAAGATATTTGTATTGAACAAACTGTTGAATTTCCAAAGGATTTATTACCTGAGGGAGAAATATTTGAATTTGTGGTTGGAAAACTAGAAGAATTTAATCCTATTAACAAAAAAGAATATCGAGCAAATATCAGCTACCCAATTGAAAATGGATCCGATTCAGTTATTGAACTATTGAATATTGTTTTTGGGAACAGTAGCATAAAACCAGGAATCAAAGTAGAAAAACTCGATTTGCCTTATCAATTTTTGCAGAAATTTTCTGGTCCAAAATTTGGAATTGATGGTATACGGAAACTATTTAATGCCCCAAAAAGGCCTTTACTTAGTACAGCATTGAAACCAATGGGGCTTTCAAGCAAAGAATTAGCACAGCAAGCTTATGAATTCGCTCTTGGTGGGATTGATATAATTAAAGATGATCATGGATTAGCAAATCAAAAATTCAGTCCATTTTTGGACCGCGTAATACAATGTGCAGAGGCAGTTGCTGAAGCGAACTTAATATCAGGGAATGAAGCAATATATATGCCTTGTCTAAATTTTCCTCCTGAAAAAATTAACGAAATGGCATATTTTGCAAAAAAGGTAGGTGCAGGCGGTTTATTGGTGATGCCTGGATTAGTTGGTTTTGAGACAATGAAATCCTTATCTGAAAATAAATCTCTTGACCTACCAATTTTCAGTCATCCATCTTTCTTAGGAAGTTTTACAAATTGTCCCGCGACTGGATTATCGCATTATGTGCTATTTGGACAATTAATGCGCTTGAGTGGAGCAGATGGAGTGATTTATCCCAATTATGGGGGGCGATTCTCCTTTAGCGAAGAGGAGTGCAAACAGATTGCAAGAGGTTGCTTAGATTCTATGTTGGAAATAAAAACTATATTTCCTATTCCAGGCGGAGGTATGTCTTTAAACAAAGTTCCAAATATTATAGATTTTTATGGGAGTAATCTAATAATTCTCATAGGCGGCGATTTACATCGGAATGGAAAAGATTTATTGAGGAATACTCAAGAATTTCGAAATCTTATCGAAAATTTATAGATTCTTATATTGTTTCATTGTTTACCAGAAAATTCATGGTTTCCTTATACTATAGAAACGACATAGGTTCGAGTCAGCAGGAAAATGGTTAATTTTTTAGTTTCGGGACTGATCAACATAGAAACAACTTTAAAAGTTGATCGGTTCCCGCTGGAATATTTCCCCGTTACCTATCCATTTCATGGTATACAATGCACAATATCTGGAGTGGGTTTTAACCTGGCCAAAGCACTTACAATTTTGGGGAATCATGTAAATTTACTATCCCTGATCGGCATGGATTTTTATGAAGCAATCATTCGCACAGAATGTTTTGAAATAAAAATCAATGACCAACATCTGCTTGCGGTTCTGCCGCAAACAGCGCAATCGGTCATCCTCTATGAAAAAGGCGGTCGCCGGCAGATTCATACCGATCTCAAGGATATCCAGGAACAACAATATCCACTGGAACGTTTTGAGCAGGCAGCACTGGACTGTGATTTGTGCATCTTATGCAACATCAATTTCAATCGTCATCTGCTGGAAATAGCCACTGCGCTTAATAAAATGATTGCTACGGATGTACACGCCATTCAAAACCTGGAGGATCCTTACAACCGCGATTTTATGGCGGCTGCCAATATCCTCTTTCTCAGCCACGAAAATCTGACAATCCCACCGCAGGCCTTTATTCAATCACTTTGGGACCACCATCAGAATCAGATCATTGTGATTGGGTTGGGCGAGCAGGGAGCCATGCTGGGGCTGATCGAAACTCAATCCATTCTTCACATTCCAGCGTTGCAGATCCGACCAATTCTGAATACCGTCGGTGCAGGCGATGCACTCTTCTCAGCTTTCCTGAGCTTCTATCAATCCTGCCATGATCCGATTCTGGCGCTTCAAAAAGCGGTCTTATTCGCTTCCCATAAGATTGGCAGCAATGGTGCCGCACAAGGTTTCATCGATGAGCCAGCGTTGTCCCATCTCTATCAACAGCATCATCACCTTCTGTCTCCCCGAAAAATCCATTCTTAATCACATTCGGTATCATTTTAATCATTTGGGGCTCTGATTTTAGCCGGCGCAGGTTCAGGAAGAAAGAGTGCCCCCCTCCTGCAATGGAGATGTTACCAGATTTGTATTACAATAAATTTAATCCCGGCTCCTCATAAAACCAAAAGGAAATGAATATGGAAACTCCCTCACTCATGAATTTTAAGAACCTGTTGGTATATCCCTTTAAAGACAAAAAGTCTGGCACAAAAATCCTGATCGGAAGTCTGCTGATCTTTTCATCAGCCATCATCCCGATCCTGCCAGCATTGATTGTGCTAGGCTACATCATGCAGATAGCCAAACGCATCATTGATGGCGATGGGCAGCTCAGTATGCCGGATTGGGATCAATGGAGTGAGTATCTGAAAGAAGGATTCAAGTGGTTTGTGGTTCTGCTCCTTTACGCCATCCCCTTAATCCTCGTTTTTTCATTTGGCTATTTTATTTATATGCTCAGTTTTATTGGGCTGGCAGTGGTTGAAGAATCCGCCAATCCATCTTTCTGGTCTTTAGTCTTACCTTTCTTTGGGATGGGTGTATTTTTTGTTTCTCTGTTTATCGGCATCATTCTGGCTTTGTTTGAATTTTTGTTTCTGCCGGCGGGTTTAATGCATATTGTTCACACCGGAAAGATATCCTCTATTTTTAAGCTCAGAGAATGGTGGCCGCTGATGAGAAAGAATTTTCTGGGCTTCCTGGTAGCGATGATCTTTTTATTTGGCTTTTATTACTTCATGATGATGGCCTTCTCTGCTCTCTATCTATCCGTTTTACTGTGTATCGTGATTCCTTTTGCCATGGCACCCCTGACGTTTCTGATGGGACTCTGGACGATTCCTTTATTTGCACAGGCATATCGGGAAGTGAAACCGGAAGCGCCAGAGGTTCCCGAAAGCGCGGAGTAACCCACACCATGCTAAATATTCGCGTGATGGACATGCAGGATTATCCCCGATTAATTGAACTATGGAACAGGACAGAAAATATCGGTCTGAGCGAAGCTGATTCTGTGGACAAGTTAGCTGTCTTTTTGCAGCGAAATCCCGGGTTGAGTTTTGTGGCGCGGGATGAGGACAAATTGATTGGCGCTGTTCTGGGTGGTCACGATGGCCGCCGCGGGGCAATTTATCATCTGGCAGTCGACCGAGGATATCGCCACCAGGGGTATGGGCAGGCATTGTTAAGTCACTGTCTGGCAGCTTTCGCAGCCCATGGCATTGAACGCTGTCATATCCATGTCTATGCGGACAATCAATCTGGCATTGATTTCTGGCAGAAGAACGGCTGGTTCACCCGCCCGGAACTGGTACTGTTATCCAAAGATATCAGTCATCCAGTCCAAATCAGTCGATAAATCCCATTATTTTTGTCTGGTCCTGGCTTCTTCCTGCGCTAACTGCCTGGAGGTAACATAGGTCATGACCAGGTAAATACCAAATAATAAGATCGCCATTCCCGAAATCACAAAATCGTATACAGTAAACATGCCGAACCTCGTTTGGATGTAATTATTCCCCAGAAAAAATACCAGAATATTTGTGATGATTAAAATAAGCCTTACTTCCGTGGGTCCCAGACCAATATAGGAGATGCGGAATTCACTTTTTACATAGGTGGTGAGATAAACCATGTTTGACATTAATAGATACCCAACCAGGGCGATCATTGCAATTCTGAAATCTACATAAGGTGAAAAAGCAATTCCAAACATGATCAGAACTTCTCCCAGACCATCAATGGCGTGATCCAGAAAAAAACCATATCTTGGGCGCTCAATCTTACGATAACGTGCCAGCGTCCCATCCAGGCTATCCCCAAACCAGTTAACGACCAAACCAAAGCTCGCCAACCACAAAAAACCTGGATGTTGGCGGGTGAGAAGATAGCTGACTGCAATCAGGACCGTTCCAAAAAATCCAAAAGACGTCAGTTTATCAGGTGTAACCCAAGCGGGCATTTTTTTGGCTAACCAGGCTAATGCCGGTCGTTCCAGTGGTCCTAACAATATTTTATTCACCCGTGTATGTTGCTGATCTTTTTCAGTCATCCTATCACTCCTCAAACAGAAATTTCTGGCCATACCGGATAAAACATTGCCCATTGTTCCGGTGCGCTGCTAATAAATTTTTCGGCAACTGATAATACAAGTTCTGTGTTCTCTAATAATTCTACTTCACGATCAGCATGTTTGTGTAATTCAATTAAATCTGACGCGTGCAGAATATAACGTTGATCTGGTTGCCGTATACAAGCCAGTAACATGACCGGTGTTTCCGTGCGGATTGCCATCTGGATTGTCGTGACCGGAAGAGCGCTGGGATGCCCAAAAAATTTCGGTTTATATTGCCCGCCCTGCCAGGGACGATCAACACCGGTAATGACAGTTCCTCCCTCGCGTAAATGGCGCGTGGCTTGCTGAAATGATTCCATTGTCAATGGTTCAACTTGCAGGCCGGCTTGCCGGCGTAAATCATTATGCCATTGGTAACCAGGATTTGGATTGGGATAAGCCAAAACGAGGGGTCGTGCCCCCTGCAAAGCAATGGCATAACCGGAGAGATCAAAAGCACCCATATGTAAAATTAATCCCAACGTTCTCTCCTTGCCATTTTTAACTCGCTTCAAAAATAAATGTAAGTTTTCATCAAATTGAATCAAATTGCGAATGCGATCTTCTTTGCGCATACAGTGGAAATAATCATATAAACTCATCCCACTTGAGTAATAGACTGCCCTAACCCGCTCATCCAGCGCTTGCCCCGTTAACGATCCCCCACTGACCATCCATTGGTTGCTGCGCACAGCTTTTATTTGCTCAAAATTCCTGCGCCTGGAAATGATATTGGTTAGAAACTTAACCACCCCTCGGCCAAACCGGGGCGATAATGTCTCCCCCAGAATTAAACCAATATGATTTACTGATGGCGAAAACATAAATTTTTGTATAGATATTTTTGGCTTTCCCATACCTACCCGTTAAGAAACCTTACCCTGAAATTATACGTTGAATTAATTGTATCTTTCAAGAGCAACCCCGTTTCTCATTATAAGATGCAACTTCATTTAAAAAATATCGTATATAAACTTAAGAGAGTAAAAAGAATTGTTTTTTTCCTTAATTTTATTATGATTGGATATTGAAATATGACAAATGAATTTACAACGATAAGTGAAACGGTCTTTAGAAAAATGAGATCCATCTGAAATGGATTTATGATCAGATTCATCAATTAACAAGATAAAGGAGTAAAAATGCGTAGAAATAATTTTAATCAGATTTTTTGGGGTTTGGTGATTATCGTCGTAGGAGTTCTATTTCTGGCACAGAATCTTGGTTTTGTGCAGGATTACTCTTTCTGGAAATATTTACCAGCATTATTAATCATTCTCGGAGTCTATCAGTTATTTATAAACCGCTTTCGTGCCTGGGTGGGACCCTTAATGATCACGCTGATCGGAATATTTCTGTTGCTGGCTACCCTGAATGTCATCAACTGGTCGACCTTTGGCTCATTAATCTGGCCAAGCATTTTGATTCTGGTGGGGCTGTCCATCATCTTAAACCGCGGAAGTTCGGCTAGAAATTTTCAAGCAGCCTCCGGGGATCAGATTAATGTGTTTTCAACCTTTAGTGAACAAAAACGCCAGGTGACGGGCGATTTTAAAAACGCTGAAATGACTGCAATTTTTGGTTCATCAAAACTGGACCTGGTGGAGGCAAGGGTCAATCAACCACCAGCTTATATTCAAACCACATCCATGTTTGGTAGTGTGGAGATCTTTGTGCCGGCTGATTGGGATGTGCAGGTCAATACTGTCGCCGTCTTTGGTGAGGGAAGTGATAAACGCAGGAAGTCTTCACCTGGAAAAGAGACACCAGACCTGATCGTCACCGGCACCATATTTTTCGGTGCCGTGGAAATCAAATTATAGGTCTATGAACGCTGACTGCCATACCTTGAAATTCAAGTTATGGCAGTATTTTTTAAAATCCTATCCATTCCCGGTTTTATTGTCTTCTCCATCGCTCGGCGACAACAGGATTTCTTCAGATTGCTGCTCAATAACTGCACGATCCTGTGCAAATTTTGAGTTTAACAACATTTTTTCGATCGCCACTTTCATACCCTGTTTCCCGGGTTTTCGTTTCAGGATATCTTTGAGGTTTTCACTAAAAACTTTGGTGAATTCCCGGGACAATTGTTGAATTGATTCATTCGACAGCCGTTGACCGCGTTCAAACCAGATCACAGCTGCATACCCCATCACCACTGTCATCGAAACTGCAATGGCCGCAGACAGCAACCAGCCTGGAAGCCCGGTAAATTTGCTCAACTCGTAAAATAAAGAACGACCCAGAAATCCTAATCCAAAGGATACCACCAGCTCTTTTGCCCTTTTCAAAGTAATTTTGTAATTGTAAATTCTGGCTATCCCCAGCACCATCACAGATTGGGTCACAACCAAAGGTAAAAAATCTACAATCGGTAATGGTGTCAGCGCAATCGCAGCCGAGACCGACGCTGCTGAAACGATCGAACGCCAGGCCAATTGCCAGCGGTATTGCGGTAAGGCCTGACCTAAAGCCGCGATGATTTCGGGCTCTGTGGCAGCAATCATTTTCATGAGGTCCGGGATATTTTCTCCATTGCGTGCAGAGACTGGCAAGATTTGATCATTCCCCAGGTTTAAGGCTTTGGCGCTATGCTCCTGCAAACTTTTTATGTCCCGTTTAACCAGATCTTTTTTATTGAGGACGACCACATAGGGCTTTCCAAGGTTCGCCAACCTTAGATAAAGATCCAGTTCTGTCTGTTTAATGCCTTGAATCGCATCAAAAACGATGATCAGAAGATCAGCCTGGGCAGCAGCATCCAGAGCAATCTGCCGTTCGCGTTCTCCTACCTCGCCGATCGCATCTGCTCCGGGCGTATCCAGTACAGCAAATATTCCCGCATCCGCGACCTGCAAATCACGCGTCGTGCCTGGCAGAGGTCCCACCATCGCCTTATCCTGTTTTTGGTAGATAAGCTGGTTGTATAAAGTTGATTTACCCACATTAGCCGGACCCACAATCGCAATTTTATGTTTGTTGCCAAATGCCATCTTCATATGGTCGGAACCCAATTTGAATAACAACTGCAACATATTTGTTTTGGAAGGGAACGCCTGAACCAGATCTACAAACGTCTTTTTCTCTGCTGAGGGTAATTTCTCCCACAGATTATCAAAGATGATGCGGGTTTCTGGTGGTAATTGGCGTGCTATATCTTCAATTGTTGGCAACGGAACGCTCCTTGGATCCATTCACTTTTCTTAATGCTACCATATGATTACTCTTAATTCATGAAAACATCATGGCGCAACGAGTGTTGAAATATCAGTTGGAGATAATTTGTAGATTTCATTATCTTTAATATCCCTTTTGTATTTATTCTCAAATTTGAATGAACGGTTGGGAATATAAAATTTTATCGTCTTGAGAACCTTATTAAATAATGATTTAAAATTGCTCCATTCATCTTCAGGGGCGAAACCAATTAAAATGAATTGTTGGTTATCGTCAACCATGGTAACAAAAATTTTACCTTTTACTTTGACGTTCCCTTGTTGTCCTTGAAACCCGCCAATGAGGCCATGAATATCGTCTATTGTTCGGTTTTTTGGTTTCTCAAACTGATATGATTTGTATTTTTCTTGCGTAAATAAATTCCACAACTCCTCATTGGTTCGTTCTTTTTCAATTACTCCACCATATACCAGAAATCCTGGTCCAACGGCCAATTTTGAATCAGACCTAACCATTTCAAATCCACCAGAGAACTCTTTGAAAGTGTAATTATTTACTTTTTGAATTTCATATCCACCTTCATCCGTAAAATAGACAGAGCCCAATTGTCTGGTCGTAGAGGTGGTTAATGCGCATGCGATTGTCAAAAATTGGATGACTGAAAAAATTATAAATTTATTAAGATGATTTGATCTCATCTACATCCGATCATGCGAAAATTTAATATTTTTTTGAGAGATGAAAAAATAATAACAGATGAAAAAATATTTATCCGTCGTCTGTATATTCATTTAATGAGATTCTTTATTATCCAGGACTTCATTGATGGGAGAAATTACTCAAAACCCAAAGATGAACAAACTATCGATTTTCATCTTTGAGTTTTGAGAAATCAGTAGACAAAAATCTTATGTCATCAATCTTCTAAATAGACCAAACCCGCCATTCCGGTCAATTTACCATTATAGAAAAACCCGGACATCCTTTCTCCCTTTCCGGATAACCAGGTATAAAAGCTAACCATTGTATTATCATCTGGTCTGTAATATTGTTCATACAAAAATCCCGGCGACCCCAACATATTAGCCATCACAGCGTATGGAATGACCTTATCGCGGTTATAGATGGCATTTAATTCATCATACGTAGCTCTACTTACGGTAGAAAGTGCAAAATCTTCGGGGTAAATTTTAGGGGTAACACTTTTCTTATAAACAACTCCATCTGTGGTGACACTGATGAAACCCGTCATACCCTTCCAGGGCATTTCATACAAATAGGTTTGTTTGTGATCCGGCCTTGGTTTCCAAGAATCGGTGCTCTTTTTTCCAGGGATGGTCATGATTTTATCCAGGTCTGCTTCCAGCGTCTCATTCACAATGATATTTAACCAGCCCTGATAGACCGGTCCTGCCATGGAACCACTGTAATTGGTCGGTATCCCCTCATCGGAGATGTTGGCAGAACTTTGCCCGGAGTCATTCGAAGGTTCCTGGACAATTTGTGGCGTGTCACTCATCTGTGCACCTTCCGGATAACCGACCAACTCCACCGCGTCAATTTCCACGCCGCCAATATCTAAAAAGCTCTGATCCACAAAGATGACAATCGTATCGGTCACAAAGGTTTCTTCCAGGTCAATGGTGTGCGTCCACTTATCCGGGCAATCAGACACGATTTCCGGGTCACCATACCACAGTAACCAGCCTTCACCCTGCGTATCAAATAATTGAATTTCAACGACCTGAGAGGGATTATTCGATTGATAAATTACCACTTCGGTAGGGATTACAGGAATATCAAATTTGAGTTCTATGTATTCTTCCGTGTCAATATACGCTGGTGACCAGGCTTTGGGGTTGGGTCCACAGCTATCCACATCAGGTGCACCGGTGATTTGCTTTGCTGACCAATCAGTTGATGTATATTCACTGCTGGCTAAAGCATTGGATGCCCATTGCCGAATCAGTTGCGGTTCTTCCAACACAGGCGTATTGGGTTCAGTCTCCTCATTAAAATCATTACTCTCTTCAATAACAGGTTCTTCAAAATCATCATAGGAAGATTCAATCGGTGTTGCATCAAAAAATTTCACTGAATCCAAGGCTGCCATATATATGGACTCAAATTCTTTCCACTCGTCTTTTGGGGCAATACCAAACATACTGAATTGTTGGTCTGGTTTTACCATCACCAGAAATAATAATCCCCTGACCTGGGTACCTGCTTGTTCACCTTCAATTTCGGTTAACAAACCTTTGACATCATCAACTTTATATTTCTCAGGATCATCAAAGTTCAGGGTTGTTTCCATTTCTTGATTAAAAGAATCCCACAATTCTTGCGTCGTTTTTTCCTGATCGGTTAGCCATCCAAATATCTGAAAACCAGGGCCAACTTCCGCTTCAGCTCCAGGGGCAGTCATCTCAATTCCCCCCAGAATTTCTGTAAAAGTATAATCTTTCACCTGGCGAAAGGAAAACCCGCCTTCCGCACTGGAATATTCCTCTCCTAAAATATTGCTGCTTTTCGGTTTGCCAAGGTTGCAGGCGATGGAAACCATTGAAATAACCATCACAATAATCAAAAACCTAACACATCTTTTATTCATTTTTTCTCCTGTTTAACAAACTTCTGGATGACTTTATTTTTAAAAACGCTTCGAAAAACTTCTGGGAGTTCTCGAAAATGATTGCATTTGGGAGGATTGTAGCAAATGATCGTCACAAATTCGTCAAAAAAATAAAATTCACAGACGTTTATGAAGATCCGTAAAATAAAAACCATCTATAATTAATTTGTTTCCCAATAGATTAACCCCCTTTCGCTTCAAGAAAAATGTATTAATAGGAGATGGATGCTGATGATCAATAAACCCATAACTCATGACCGCGGCTACAAATTTGTATGGGGGATTGCCGCTCTCGGTACCTCTCTTATCTCCGGCGTGTTTGCGGCACTCTTACCTATTTTTTATCAGGATTATTTAGGGCTCTCAGCGCGTTGGATTGGTGTTGCCTCTCTGGTATATGCCATCTGGAATGCGTTCAATGATCCATTATTTGGCTACATCACCGACAATACCCGTTCAAAAATGGGGAGGCGTATCCCCTATATGCGCTTTACGGCTCCTTTTCTGGCATTAACCTTCATCCTGGTCTGGTTTGCACCTGTCCAGGCGGGTCAAACCGCTATCTTCTGGTGGATGCTGATCAGCATGCTGCTCTATGATACCTGTTACACAATTATCGGTCTGGTATACTCCTCGCTACTACCGGAAATCACCGAATCAGATTCGGAGCGCAATGATCTCCAAATCTCTGCGGCATTATTTGGCTTGTTGGGCATGTTATTGGGTTTCATTATCCCTGATCTCTTCCGTCCCAAAGCGGGAGGCGACCCCAGCTTCCTGCCATTACAAACTGCCATGATCGTGGTAGGTATTCTCGGAGCCTTGTTAATCATTGCGACAACCTTAAAAGTTAAAGAACGCCCGGAATTCACTCAGGTTGATAAACCCATTAGCTTGCGGGAATCACTCCGTTTCACCTTTTCCAGCAAATCCTTCATTATTCTGGTGGCAGCCAATTTTATGTCCATTTTGATGTCTTCTCTGGTCACCGGGTCTGTATTTTATCTGGCAGATTATGTCCTGAAGATGAATACGATGATCTTATTGGCTTGTATATTTATCCCTTTAATCATCGGCGTACCTTTCACAAAATTTTTTACAAAACGATTCGGGATTGTGGGTGGTCATCAATTCATGTTGGTCATCGCTGCAGTTGGGCTATTATCAATGATGATCCTGCCGAACTCCTTCATTCCCGTCTGCCTGGCTTTGGCCGGATTTGGACTGGCTGGCCCGCAAACGTTAACCAACGTATTGTTCGCCCAGGTGGCTGATGAAGATGAAACCCGCTCAGGAGTGCGTAGGGAAGGGTCTTTCTTTGGGATTAATGCACTCATCACCAAACCGGCTCAATCCCTTGCGATTGCCATCAGCCCATTTATTCTAGAGGCAACGAATTTTATCACCAGGGAACAAAATAAAGGCCAGGTATTTCTTAACCAACCGGAGAGCGCCTTGTTGGGCATAAAAATCATCACCGGGTTGATTCCTGGTGTCGCCATGCTGCTGGGAGCGATTATCCTGATCTGGTATCCGTTACGGGGAGAAACCTTGCAAAAAATCCAGACCAGGGTTCTGGAAATGCATACCGAGAAACACAACATCTGGCTGGAGCAGAATAAAGATTAATATACAAATTTCAATGTATTGATCGTTAATTTATATTAATCAAAAATACAGTTTTTTTAGTATCCTACTCAATCAAACAGGATTGGCGTCTTTTTGGGTAAGAGTACTCAGTTAAAAAAACAGATTCCCAAATTATTGAAATGGTACTTTTTTAATGTATAATATTTTTACAAACTAAGATCTGTTTTTGGGTCAGCGTTCCTAACGATCGCTCTGACCAGGTAAAAACAACCATTAAACATTTCAAAAAATGGCCAATAAAATTGGTCGTCACATAATCAACTCAAATCTTTACCACAAGGAGGCTTTCAAGTGACTGGTCTTTCAGTCACCGCCATTCATACACCGCACTTTACAAAGAGAAAGGAGAAACAATGACTGTACAGAGTACGATCACTCGTTCCGGTGAGGATCTACAAGCTGCCTTCCAAAATCCCAAATATAGGCCTTATGGTTTAAATAATTTCAGGCAAATTCCTCAAATTAACCGGCTCACGAATGAACAAATATTTAATTTAGAGGTAGTGGCTCGCGTACTCCCCTTCCGCACCAATAATTACGTGATCGACGAACTGATCGACTGGAATAACATTCCGAATGATCCCCTTTACATATTAAACTTCCTGCAAAAAGACATGCTGAAAAAACATCATTATGATCGGGTGGCAGCGCTGATGGAAAGTGGCGCGGATGAAGACCTGATCGCTCAGGTTGCCAATCAGATCAGGGAAGAATTAGACCCTCATCCAGCTGGTCAATTAACGAAAAATCGCCCAACCCTTAAAGGCAATCTGCTTCCTGGTGTGCAACACAAATACCGGGAAACAATGCTCTTTTTCCCAACCCAGGGGCAGACTTGCCATGCCTATTGTACTTTTTGTTTCCGCTGGCCACAATTTATTGGTATTAAAGATTATAAGTTTGCCATGTCCGAGATTAAACCGGTCATTAAATATATACGTAAACATCCGGATATCACTGACATTTTATTTACCGGTGGTGATCCGTTATTTATGAAAACGAAAATACTGGAAGGCTACATCGATGCATTATTGCAGGCAGATTTACCCAACCTGCGCTCCATCCGCATTGGCAGTAAAACACTATCTTACTGGCCATATAGATTCTTAACAGATAATGACGCTGATGCGTTACTGGCTCTTTTTGAGAAAATCGTCTCAAATGGGATCCATCTGGCGATCATGGCGCATTTCAACCACCCGCGTGAATTATCTACAAACGCCGTAGAATTGGCCATCAGTCGTATCCGCCAGACCGGAGCACAGATCAGAGCCCAATCACCGGTTCTCAATCATATCAATAACGATCCGGATTTGTGGGCCAGCATGTGGCAGCGGCAGGTTGAACTGGGGATCATTCCCTATTATATGTTTATTGCCCGCAATACAGGTGCACAACACTACTTTAGCATTCCATTGGAAGAAGCCTGGAAGGTGTTTGGCAAAGCCTACCAACAGGTTTCCGGATTGGCTCGTACAGTGCGGGGACCGGTGATGTCTTGTAATCCTGGTAAAGTTCAGGTGCTGGGCATCTCAGAGATTATGAACGAAAAAGTTTTCGTTTTGCGGGCATTGCAACATCGTAATCCCAAACACGTGATGAAACCCTTCTATGCGAAATACGACCCCCAGGCGATCTGGTTTAACCAACTTAAACCTGCCTTTGGAGAAGAAAAATTCTTTTTTGATTAGTTTCTGCTTTCTACTTTAGAAACTGGCGATGTGTACACATCGCCAGTTATTTTATTGATGCCAGAAAGATCGCAGAAAATTGATTTTCTCATACAGATGGTGTACCCCACCCCCATCATGCTGATTGAATGGATATACTCGAATCTGCTTCATACCTGCATAATGGTTATAGGCAGCAAAAACTGTGGATGGTGGACAGGTTTCATCCATCAATGCGGTGGAGAATAAGGCAGTCGCCTTGGCTCTGGCAGCAAAATTCATTCCATCAAAATAGGATAACGTGTGAAACACCTGCTCCACTTTTCCACGGTGCACACGGCAATACTGCACAATCTCCTGATAGGGATGACTATCTACCAGTTGCGTCGCTCTGCGAAAGTCACATAGGAAAGGCACATCTGTCATGAGCACACCTACATCCGGCATTAACCCGGCGACAGCCAGAGCCACACCACCTCCCTGACTGGCACCACTGACAGCAATCCGGTCAATATCCACCATCGGATGTTCTCTGGCAGCTTCCACTGCCCGCAATCCGTCAATGAATAACCGCCGGAAATAATACGTTTCTGGGGAGAGAATTCCGCGTGTCATGAACCCCGGCACCTGCGCACTGGACCCAGTTTCCAGTACATCTGGTGTATCTCCCTCCCGCCAGACACTTCCCTGACCGCGCGTGTCCATCACAAAATGAGCAAAACCAGCATTTGCCCAGGTAAGCCATTCCAGTGGCCTTCCGCGACCACCGCCATAACCGCCGTATTCAATCACACAGGGCAAAGGTTTTTTTACCCCTTTGGGCAGCAATAACCAACCTTTGACAGGTTGGCCACCATATCCTGGAAAAGATACATCATAAACATCAACCAGATCGAGTGGCTCCTGCACCAGATTGAAGACCGTCTGCAAGGGCGAATGATGAGCAAACATATAGGATAGCTCCCAAAATTCATCAAAGTCAGCATTTGCTGTCAGTGCTGGTTTATAACTTTCCAATTGTTCCAAAGGCATATCAAAAAAAGCCATTTTTTCCTCCTGATATCAAATTTATTATTTTTACCTGTTACCAATCGGGCATGAACCCATTTTCTACATTGAATGTTAATAATACTGTAACGGAAATTTGAACAGTTTTCAAGATAAACACCTGGCTCTCTTCAAATTACTTGCCAAACTAATAAATTATTTTCTTGATAACTGCTATAATTTTAGATAGATCTAACCTGATCCAGGAAATAATTGCGTTTATTTAATTCAGGAGTTGAAGATGAAAAAAGCAAGCCTGATTTTATCCGTTTTGATCATATCAATCTTAATCCTATCTGCCTGTAAAATGCCAGCCACAAAAACTGAGCCCACCACAGAGAGTGATATGGCATATACTGCTGCAGCGCTGACCGTACAGGCAAAAATTCATGGTTACACCCCCGAACCAACCCAACCATCACCAGACCAGGTAGATGCTGGGGAACAAAGCACACCCGCCCCGAATCCCCAAACCGTTTATACAGCTGCCCCGGTAGACAGCGATGCTCCCTGTGATCGGGCTTTGTTTGTGGACGATATAACCATACCCGATAACACCAAAATTGATCCGGGTGGGATTTTCACCAAAACCTGGTTGATTCAAAATGATGGATCCTGCATCTGGACCAAAGAATATGCGGTGGTCTTTGACAGTGGGGACGCAATGAATGGCCCGGAAACAATTGCTATCGCCAATGACGTGGCTCCCGGTCAGGCAATTGAGATCAGTGTTAATTTGAGAGCACCCACCGAATCAAAAACCTATCGCGGAAACTGGATGTTTAGAAATGCGTCCGGTGAAAAATTTGGTTTAAGTGACTTTAACGATCCATTCTGGGTCATTATTAAAGTAGATGCCCCGCCCACCCCTGCTTTTGCTGTCAGTGCGGCTTCATTTGAGATGATCCCAGGCAGCTACACCGGTGTTTGTCCTTTCCCGGTTACCTTGCGCGGAAAAATCACCGCCAGTGGCGCTGGTAAGGTCACCTATTATTATCAACGTGAAGATGGCTACCGCTCCGATACGATGGAAATTACCTTTGACGCCAGTGGTCAGAAAACCTTACCTGAATTTTCGATGCCAATCGGTACAGCTGCCGGCTATGCCTGGTCAGGAAAGGTCTGGCTCTACGTTGATAATCCCAATCACCAGCCCTTCGGTGAACAGGTCTTCTCGGTAAACTGTGTCTCGCCGTAAACAGAAAGATTAAACGTCAATTCGATACACGCGATGATTTTTCACCTCGGCTCCACCCAGGGTGATTAAATCTTTGCGCATCTGCTCAGCACTTTCCGCTACCTGCGTAAATTCAGCATATTTAAAATGCTGCGATTTGACTGTTTTTTCCATCTCATAATACAACAGGGCATTGCCACCCCGTCCATGGTATTCCTCCATCACGCCCATACCATTCACAGACACAGTGTCCGTTTTTTTGGTTTCACGTAGTAAATCGAGAATACTAAGTGGATTGAGCTGCCCTTTGTGCCGTTGGATCGCCCGCGATACATCCGGAAAGGCAAATAAGAAACCAATGATTGCATCACCATCCATCAATACTTTGATCATTTTTGGGTCAGCAAATAAGATCACATTTTCGATCGCTGTCTCGATTTCTCTCTGGGTATAAGGGTAATATTCCCAATTCTTTACAAAGACCCGGTTGTAGATTTCACCGATCTCTTTTCCGACCGTCCTCAATTCCGATCTGGAGCGGAACCCACGTACACTGATGGTGCCCTTTTCAAGAACACGTTCTGCCACACGTTTCACTTTCTCCGGCATGGAAAATTTCGCAAGTTCGACCCGACAGGATACAAAATCGACTTCCTTCTCAAACCCATATTCTTCCATTAATCGCGGGAGATAGGGCAGGTTATAGTTCATCATGATCATCATCTGGCGCTGATCGAAACCATCCACCAGAATCCCATATCCATCCCCCAGACCTAAAGGTTTGGGACCAACAATCTCTTTCAAACCGCGTTGGGCGGCCCACTGCTTGCCGGCTTCAAAAAGAGCCTGGATCACGGCAATGTCATTCTCCGCTTCCAATAAATCAAAGCTGGCAACCTTTTTATTTTGAACCTGGTTGTACAATTTATTATTCATCATCAACAAACGTCCCACCGTTTGACCGTTTCGGACAGCAAGGAAAGCCTGGGCTTCCGAATGTTCGTAAAATGGATGTTTTTTGGGATCCATCATATTTCTGACATCCACTTTCATGAATGGTACCCATTGGGGGACTCCCTGGTACAATCGATAGGGTAATCGGACAAACTCCCCAACAAGAGATCGGTTCTGCCGATTGACTGGTTCAATTTTTATCATTTTATTTCCTCTTTTTGGATAATAACTCATATAATAATAGCATTAGCATCATAGACGAACAATAATTATACATCCATCGATTATTAAGAACCGAAAAAGGAGGTCTTATGACCACATTGATCCAGGAAAAAGTACAACAAGCAATCAGCATATTAAATGAAAAAGACATCGACCTCTGGTTGATTTTTGTTCGCGAAACTTCCGTGAATTCAGACCCGATCCTGCCCGTTATTTACGGTGAAGAAACCCTCACCCGTCAGAGCGCATTATTATTTCATAAATCCGGGGAAACCATCGCTATCGTCGGCCGCATCGATGCGGAGACAACCCATCTCATCGCAGCGTATCAAACAGTCATCCCCTGTGACGCCGGTATCAGTCAGTATCTGCTGGCAGAACTAAAGCGACTGAATCCAGTCAAGATTGCCATCAACACCAGCCTCAGCAATGTCATGGCAGATGGTTTGAGTTATGGCATGTATCAACTCTTAATCAATATGCTGGCAAACACCCCTTTTATAGACCGCCTTTGCTCGGCTGAGGAAATTATTTCTGCACTGAATGGCCGCAAAACAAAAAGTGAGGTAGCGCTCATCCAGGCTGCCATTGCTGAGACCCTGGATATCTACCAGGAAACCTATAACTTCATGCAACCTGGCATGACAGAAAAGGATATAGCTGATTTCATGCATCGACAATTGGCTGATCGCAACCTTCAAGCTGCCTGGACGTATGATGGTTGCCCGGCAGTCAATAGTGGCCCCGATTCTCCGGTTGGGCATGCTGCTCCAACCGATATACAACTCAAACCTGGGCACCTGGTGCACTTTGACTTTGGCGTTCAGAAGGATGGTTATTGTTCCGATATTCAACGCATGGTCTATTTATTGCGTCCGGGTGAAACTGAGCCCCCGGCAGAAGTGCAACAAGGCTTCGATCTGGTTCGCAAGGCAGTTGAGGCAGCCAGAGCCGTATTACGCCCCGGAATCACCGGGTTGGCGGTAGACCAGGCTGCCCGCAAAGTCATCACCGCTGCTGGCTATCCTGAATACCATTACGCCACCGGTCACCAATTGGGGAAACATGCTCATGATGGTGGCGGCATCCTTGGCCCACAATGGGAGGTGTATGGTGATTTGCCTAACCAGATCATCGAAAAAGACCAGGTCTACACCATCGAATTAGGGATTGCCCTACCTGATTATGGCTATATAGGACTGGAAGAGGATGTATTGGTCACCGCAGATGGAAATGAATATCTGGGAGAACCGCAAATTGAGCTGGTGGTGAAATAAAACCTAAATTATTCTACAAATCATTTTCCCGGCCATTTTTACCTCCAATGATCTCAGGTTGTGTTCATTAAAAGCAATTGCTTTGCAAAATACAAAGAAGCGATTGCATAGATCGCTGTAAATTTATTAATCGTATTGGATTAAGTTTTTATTCGTCTTCCACCAGGATCATTTCCAAGGGTACATCCAGAACACGTGCTATCTCACTGAGTACCTTAATAGATCCGGCTCTCTTTCCGGTTTCAAGTTGAGAAAGGTAGGGAACACTCCTCCCGACCCTTTCGGCGAGTTCACGCTGAGTCAGATCCCGATATAGCCGGATGACTTTCAGAGGGCTTTCTCCATCCAGGATTGCATCCACCACCTCGCCTGGAAATAATTCTTCCTCTCCTTGTAAGATAGCATTTTGAATCTGATCAAAATCGCGTATATCGTCAAACATCTCAGCTTTTTCTATTAATTCTACATAATCTTTATATGGGATAACAGCCCATTCCAATTCATCATTATTTTTAATCATCTGAATAGTCATCTGTAAATATCTCCTCTAGATGCAATTTTTAAAACGATTATTACCAGTTCCTCATTTTTAATTTCATAAATAATTCGCCAGTCGCCCACACGTAAACGGTATCCTGATCTGCCTTGCAATTTTTTCGAATTTATATGTGAACCATAAGGATCAAGGGCTAACATATTTATTTTCTCTCGAATCAATTGAGCTGAATTTCGCGGTAATTTCACTAATGTTTTTACAGCCTGTGATGAATACCTTATTTTAAACATAACAAAATATTAGCATAAAGCTAATATTTTGTCAATCACTATTAACTAACAGTTTAATCTTGTAAATATTTCAGGTTTTTTTTACCCACCACCCAGGTAGGCTTCTTTTACCATTGGATTTTCCAACAAATCCTCAGCTTGGCCTTCCAGCACAATCTTGCCGGTCTCAAATACGTAGCCGCGATCAGCGATCGAGAGTGCCATCTGGGCGTTCTGTTCCACCAATAGGATCGATGTGCCCTGCTGGTTGATCTCCTGAATGATATCAAAGATCTGCTCCACAATAATCGGTGCCAGTCCCATCGAGGGTTCGTCCAGCAGCAAAAGTTCCGGATGGGCCATCAATCCACGAGCAATCGCCAGCATCTGCTGTTCCCCACCGGAAAGCGTACCACCCAGTTGTTTGCGGCGTTCACGTAACCGCGGGAACTTAACAAACATTTTTTCCATATCCTCTTCGATTCGTTTGCGATCCGAATGAATATAGGCGCCCATTTCCAGATTTTCCGTAACTGTCATCTTGGGGAATATTTTTCGTCCTTCCGGAACCTGAATAACGCCTTTGGTAACAATGTCCTGTGGGGGAGTATCGACAACAGACTCGCCTTTATAACGAATATCACCGGAAGTGGGTTTGTTCAAGCGCGAGATCGTGTTCAAGGTTGTCGACTTACCGGCTCCGTTGGCTCCAATCAGCGCTACAATTTCACCCTGCTGCAGATGAAAGGAGATTCCTTTTAATGCGTGAATAGCACCATAATGAACGTTCAAATTCTCAACTTCAAGCATCATGCGTTTTCTCCTTACGATATTTTTCAGATAAGGCAGCCGCACCCGGTCCCAGATACGCTTCAATTACACGTGGATTTGCCTGGATCTCTTTGGGGGTTCCCTCAGCAATTTTTTGACCATAATCCAGCACTGAGATCTGGTCCGAAATATCCATAACCACGCGCATATCATGTTCAATTAAAATGATTGTGATACCCAAATCATCACGGATGTGACGAATGAAGTTCTTCATGTCATCCGTTTCCTGAGGATTCATGCCGGCGGTTGGCTCATCCAGTAACAACAGCTTCGGTTGGTTGGCCAAGGCACGAGCGATCTCTAATCGCCGTTGAGCACCATATGGCAAATTAAGTGCCAGGTGATCACCTAACCCAGCCAGCCCCACATAGTGCAGCAAATGACTGGCTTCCTTAATAATATATTTCTCTTCCTTTTGGTAGCCTTTGGTCTTCAGCATGGCAGCTACCCAGCCATGTTCTAAATGTGGTTCAAACCCGACCATGATGTTCTCTACCGCTGTCATGTTTTTGAACAGACGGATGTTTTGGTAGGTACGGGCGATTCCTTTGGCAGCGATTTTATCGGTTAACATTCCATGGATCGATTCACCATTAAACAGGACCTGCCCAATCTCCGGTTTATAGAATCCGGAAATGCAGTTGAAAAGTGTTGTTTTACCAGCACCATTAGGTCCGATAATACTGGCAATCGCTTCTTCCGGCACCACCAGATCGACTTTGTTAACCGCCACCAGCCCACCAAAAATTTTAGATACATGACGAGTTTCTAATACAGTTTTCATTGTTTGCCTCCTACAGTGATTGCCACTGCAGCAGGCTCTTGATCCGGTTCGACAAGCCTCTCCAATTTGGGACGCCGGGCAGGCCACAATCCTTCCGGACGAATAATCATCATCACCACCAGCAATGCACCGAATACCAACAAACGATAACTTTCCAGTTCACGCAAGATCTCTGGTAATCCTTTCAGAACAAATGCACCCAGAACGATCCCGGGAATGCTACCCATTCCACCAACGATTACCAGACATAAAACATTGATAGAGACCATCAGCGCATGATCTTCCGGCCCGGTAAACTGGTTCCGCGAGGCAAATAAAGCACCACCCAACCCAGCAAATGCAGCACCCAATGAGAGTGCCAATAATTTGTATTTATAAGTATCCACACCGGTGGCCTGTGCTACGGTCTCATCCTGGCTGATGGACAACCAGGCTCTTCCAATACTGGATTCCTGCCAGCGCTTTGCCAGGAAGACGGAGAGCAAAACCGCCAGAATAATAATGTACATATAATCCACATCGGATGTGAAAGATCGGCCAAATAAAGTCGGTCCTGCGATATTTCGTACACCTCTTGGTCCCATGGTGAAATCTTTCAGGAGATCGCTTTTCAACAAAATACGGATAATTTCACCAAATCCGAGGGTCACAATCGCCAGATAATCTCCCCGCAACCTCAAAATCGGCAATCCAATTAAAACCCCGGATAACGCGGCTGCAACGACAGACACAGCCAGTGCGATCCAGAAGTTCCAGACCAGATTGTGGGGTTCGGGGGAAGTAGTTAATGCGAAGGTATAGGCACCAATCGCAAAGAAGGCCACGTAGCCGAGCACCAGTTGACCGGAAAGACCAACGATGATATTCAAACCCAGACCCAATAGTACATAAATACCTACTGTACCCATCACATAGTTCCAGTATGCGCCCCATGTGCGTGGCAATAACACCAATAGAAGCAAAACCACACCCATCAACACGTAACTGACATACGGATTTCCCTGTACCTTCCCTAACCAGGTGCGCTGTGACCAATTTTGAACTTTCGTGCGGGTGGCTTTCACCTGTTCCTGGCTTTTCTCACTTCCAAAAGCAAGCAAACCACCCACCACAGCCATCAGGGTGCTGAAACCCACATGAATTAATCCACCCATAGCCACGCTCTGATTGAAAAGGAAAAATTTGATTGAATCAGATGAAAGCATGCTCAGATAGGTACGCATGTCGACGCCACGGGCATCCAATCCACCAACCACGACAGCGTAAACCATCACCAACACGCCGGCACTGAGCCCGGCTACGAAAGCGCGCAGGAACACTTTTGGCAGGGTAAGGCTTTCATGCGAATCCTGCCGCGCTGCGCGCCATCCGTTCCAGATGCCCAGAAAACCCAGGAAAATAAAGAAGTTACCAATCCGGGGGATCTGTCCAACCCCCAGGGATTGCCCTAAAACTTTCTGTATCAAACCAGAAAAAACAACGGTAAAACCAATTAATGCCAGAAAAATGACTATGATGCCAAATACCAGGCCACTCGCAGCGGATTTTTGTAAGGATTGTTTGTTCATACCTTCTCCTCCGATAGCGCTTCCCCTAATATACCGGAAGGTCTGAAGATCAAAACCAGAATCAGGATGCTAAAGGCAATCACATCCTTTAATTGGAAATCAATTCCGAGTACTGCCGGTCCTAAAGATTCAACAATACCCAGAAACAACCCACCTACCATAGCACCCGGGATATTCCCAATCCCGCCCAATACCGCCGCAGTAAACGCTTTGATACCGGGCAAGAAGCCTACAAAATAATTAAACAGCCCATTGTGGATACCCCACATCACACCCGCCGCACCTGCCAGTGCACCACTGATCACAAATGTGCGGCTGATGATCTGATCAACATTAATACCCATCAAGGCTGCAGTTTTCTTGTCCTGTGCAACCGCGCGCATCGCGCGTCCCAATTTGGTACGTTGTACTAACAGATAAAGCCCTACCATTAAAATTGCCGATAAAACCAGGGAAAAGATTCCGGTATAAGTTAAAACCACAGTGCTGCCAGACAGTTCAAGGTTCCAACCAATACCGCGGTCCAGCACCACCGGATTGACATACTGGCGCCTTTGGGGGCCAAACAACAACTGGCCAGCATTTTGCAGGAATATGGATGCTCCAATCGCGCTGATTAATGGCACCAGGCGGGGCGCACCACGTAATGGCCGATAGGCGATCTTCTCCAGAAAGTATCCGGAAAGTGCTGCGATCGTCATGCCCATTAAAAACGCCAGAAAAATGGAGATCACCGGATTAGCATTCAAAAATGACATTTGTGTGCCGTCTGTTGCTGTGACCTGGATGGCATTAAATGCTTCGAACACAAAATAACCACCAAACGTGCCGAGCATCATCACTTCACCATGCGCAAAATTGATCATAAACAAAATACCATATACCAATGTGTATCCAATAGCGATCAATGCATACATTCCACCAATGATCAACCCAGAAACAGAAAGTCGCAGCCAGGTGTCTGCCCCGAACTGCGACTCAGCTGCAACGTCAATTGCACGCACAATAACGAGCGCAAGCAACAAGAGCGCTGCAATAATTCGAATAATTTTTATACTATTCTGGGGCAATGTAAGCGGGATCTTTTTCCGCAAAGCTTCCATTAAGCCTCCAACGTGGGTAAATTAAGATTGATATATCCGCACAGGGAAACTGCGGAAAGGGTATACCTCTCCGCAGTGACCCTAAAAATTCAAAACGATATTACTTCTCAGCCTGAACCCAATCACCATCTTGTACGATATAGAAGGTTGGACCAGCTGTGTTACATTCACCCACGTCAGAGCAGGTGACATCACCGGTGATACTGACGAATCCACTGGTTGTTCGAACTGCATTTACCAAAGCACCACGGGGTACATACAATGAACCATCTCCACCAAGGACGGCCACTTCTTTCACCTTAGCCATCAAAACAGCAGCGGCGTCATAACCACTCCAGGTATAGGGGGATAATGTCCCAGCGCCAACACCATAGGCAGCCAGGTAATCCGCATCAAATTTCAATTTGGCTTCTGATTGGGGAGGGATCAGGGAGGCAGCATAAGCACCCTCTCCGTTGGCACCCGTCTTTTCCACAAATTCTGCACCGAAGGTACCATCACAACCGAAGAATACGGCATTTTCTAAACCGCTCTGCTTCATATTATTGGCCAAAACAACGCCCTCAGCCACATATCCACCAAAGTAGATTGCTTCGGGATTTTTGGCTGCTAAAGCAGACAATGTTGCGGTGTAGTCCGTTTCACCCGGGGTGACAGCTTCGTAACCAACCACCTCACCACCCAATGCGGTGAACTCAGCTTGCACCACATCAGCCAGACCCTGACCATAAGCACCACCATCGTGCAGGGCAGCAATCTTGCGGAAACCCAATTTATTATAGAGGTAATCGGCAGCAAACTTACCCTGAACGGCATCGGTAAAGGCAATTCGATTGAAAACCTTGGAACCGAGCGTGGTCAGTGGTGGGTTCGTGGCAGAGGGGGACATCATGGGCAGACCAGCTTTATCATAGATTGGCATGGCAGCTTCGGTTGAACCTGAGAAAATGTGGCCTGCAATGGCAACAACTGTTGGATCAGTTGCCAACTTATTGGCGACTGCTGCTCCACCTTCGGGGGCACCCTGGGTATCCTGAGCAACCAGTTCAAAGGCAAAGCCTTCAACAGTTCCGGCATCCTTTACAGCAATGGCTGCACCCTGGGAAATATCCACACCGAATGAGGCGTAGTCACCGGTGAGAGGGGCACCCATACCAATTTTGACTGTTTGACCAGCCGGAACGACTGCACAACCAAACGCATCACTGGCACATACTTCCGGCACAGCACTGGTTGTATCTCCACCGGAACTGTCGCCATTGCTGGTATCACCAGCTGGGGCAGCGCCATTACAACTTGCCAGGATCATGGCAAAAACAACAAAAACAAAAAACAAAACACTTTTCTTCATTACTTCCTCCTTTGGTTGATTCGGAAACTTTAACTTTATTAACGACAATTATGAGATTGACTGACTGACTTTGATATGGCTTGCCTCCTTATTTGAAAAAAGTTAAGGCTATCTCCGTAGAATGTGATCAAAAAAGCCACCCGTTGGATTTCGTTGGGTGGCTTCTCTTTTCCTTTTACTTTTAACTTATCTGATTTTTATCTTCACCGCTCGCCCAACATCAAGTCCAGTCTCCATAAAAAAATGGAGGAGCCAATAAACCATGATAATAATAATAGCGAGGGATATGTTTGACATGACATTTATCACATTCATTTAGGATTTTGCTGATTATACAGTGTTTTTTTGATCTGTCAACCCTTTTGGGTAAATTCTTTCACCGTTTGAGAACACACCTCGATGAATTCAGGATGGGCATTCGGAGGGATTTCACAACCCGAAGAAATAAAATAATTCGGAAATTGACTGGTTGCTGATAATAAGGTTTGTGTCTGGTGAATCACATTCTCAACACTACCGGATGCAAATACTGCAGAAGGATCCAGATTGCCACCAAGGATGACCGCCCCATTCACCTGTGCAAGAGCTGCCGGGATATCCATTGGCTCACCAAAATGATAAATTTCAGCACCAGCTTCCAGAATTTTATTGAGATGCACCAATTTAGCACCGCAATTATGCAGGACGATCGTAAATTCGTCATCCTGTGTGGCATCAATTATTTGCCTGACGTATGGAGAAGAAAATTTTCCCAGTCCTCTGGGCGAAAGCAGCCCGGCTGCGGGTTCAGCAATGATTACCCCACCTGCACCTCTTGCTTTGAACCCTTGTGCATATTCAATCAGGAAAGGTGTTACCTTCTCCAGTAATAGAATCAATTCATCCGGATGAGTTAAGCTCAGTTCCATTACCTCTGAAACACCAAAAATACGACCTGCCAGTGAAAATGGTCCAATCATCCCGGCTAACACAGGAATGCCTTTTTGTTTTCCAATCCGTACCAATCTTTCGGCAGCATCCAGATAGACGCCCGTCCGGCCAGCCCCTGTTGTGGGGACAATAAGATTTGGTATTTCTTCCACGGAACTTATTTTTCTGCCAATGACTGTAGGCACTTCATGTTCAGAAAAGCGAATCTGACACCCGAAGGCTTCCGCTTCCACTGAAAGGTCCATACCAGTCAGCATCGCGGGGGTATTGAACAATTCGTGCATGCGCAGGGCAACTTCATATTGGGCATTCGCATCGGTGGCAGCCTTATCCACCGTATACCCTGACTGGGATAACCCTCCATAAATGCCAATCGGCAGAAAAACACGCTCTTTGTGGTTGAGAAAATATTCTGATAATTTTGTTTTCATAAAAACTCTCCCTGTTGCCATCATCCTGATGGAGATTAAGTATATCAAATATGACAACGTTGTCAATTATGACCCGATTACGCATCTGTTTGATCGAACAAAGAGCGCATTTGATCGCGATATACCTTAAAGGCTTTGCGACCGGATGAGGTTAATTTGAGTGTGGTCCGTGGTCTGCGGTCAACAAATTCTTTCTGCACTTCAATATAGCCAGCCTCTTCCAATTTTTTCATATGTGAAGAGAGATTGCCAAAGGTTAATCCGCTTTGTTGCATGATGAACAGAAAGTCAGCACTTTCAACCAGAAAAAGATAGGACATAATAATCAGACGAGCTGATTCATGGATCACTTTATCTACATCTTCCAGATTGGGTAATTGGATATCTCGATCACTGTTCATTGTTCTGCTGCCCCACTCTCCTGGGAAAACATGATTTTCGGATGAGATTGGATAAAGTTCTTCATCACAAAGATTCCTGAAATCGTAATCAGTATGCCTGATACAGTCAAAATAGTCCCTATGGATGTAATTCTACCCGCTAAAGCAAATCCCAAAAAAATTAGCACTGCATAAACATACAAGCGCGGGAATTTAATAAACCACCCTACCAGACTGAGAATGATAGCCAGAATGAATCCAATCACCAGGAAAAGGTTAAAGGTTAACCAGCGCACGATTCCATCTTCTGCAGGATTCATCAGGCCCAAAAAAATAATAAATCCCAGAACCAGAATCCAAGAGAGAAAATAAAAAGCCATTAACCACATTCGTTCGGATTGCTTGAATTTAAGTGTGCCAATTCTTGGCTCACTCAGCGAGCGTTTCAATGCCAAAGGTAAGGTGAGAATGATAGGAAATAAGTACCAAAAATTCTGATTGATAACTACTCCTAACCCGATGGATAAGAAGACCAGTCCCAGGATGATATCCCAAACCCCATCGGAAAAATAAGTTTGATAAATATCCTTTTTCAATGTCTCCAAATTCACTTTAGCCATCACAACCTCCGATTTGCTATTTCAATATATTTGTCATTAATAGTGCTTTGCAATACAAAGTTAAATTTATGATACCAAAATTTCAATAGAAGTCAAGTGGTTTTCATGAAAATTTACTTGACTTTCAAAGCACTAAACGTCATATTTTTCTTACAAATCATCTCAATAACCCAAATTAACTATTGATTAATTCTCCAAAAATAGTATAGTTACCATATTCAAATGTGCTTTTAATTTAAAATCATCGCCAGAAATCCCCGCATCAACCCAATAATAAAACTCGCTTCTGAACAAACTGATAGGGTCTTTGTTTAAGTGCATTTGATCATTGTCTGAGAGGAGGGTTTTTGCTATGTCAAAGAAAGTTTTTCATGTGATCAGTTTGTTGTTAGCATTGGTTTTCATTGTTTCTGTCACCCAACCGGCGTACACCAGCAATGCAGGCAAAATGCGTGTCTGGGTGGAATTCAGTCCGGGGCGAGGCGCGAGGGTAGAAAAGTCGCTCAACGCCCTGGGTGCAGCGTTCCATTATCGCTTTGAGGATCTGAATAGCTTTGTGGTCACCGTTCCGGAGCAAGCCCTGAACGGCTTGAGAAACAATCCGAATGTGGTCTCCATTGAAGAAGATGCGATCCGCTATCCGGCGGCGCAGGAAGTGCCATATGGCATTGGGCTGGTTCAGGCCCGTGATGTCTGGGATGCAAATCGTGATAATGTTCTTGATACGGGTACGCCTACCGGTGCAGGCATCAAAGTTTGTATCATCGATTCTGGCCTGTGGACAGGCCACGAAGATTTTGCGCGAGTATCTGTTTCCGGTGATGCGACGGGCTGGAACAACGACACTTGCGGACATGGTACACATGTCGCCGGAACCATTGCAGCATCATTCAATGATTTCGGTGTGGTGGGCGTCAACCCGGGTGGCGAGAACAGTGTTGCTTTACACATTGTCAAAGTTTTTGATGGTCCCGAATGTGGCTGGTCTTACAGTTCCACACTGGCAAATGCCGCCAATATCTGTCAGGCAGCCGGGGCTGATATCATCAGCATGAGTTTGGGTGGGGCGCAAAAAAACAAACAGGAAGAACGCGCTTTTAATAATTTGTATGCTGCCGGTATTCTATCCATCGCCGCCGCTGGCAATGATGGAATCTCTGCTTATAATTACCCGGCCAGCTATTCCTCGGTCGTCTCCGTAGCTGCCATCGATTCAAATATGAACTGGGCAGATTTCTCACAATTCAATAACCAGGTGGAGCTGGCAGCGCCTGGTGTGGGTGTTTTAAGTACTGTACCATTCCTCAACAAAGCATCCATCATGGTCGACGGTACTACCTATAATGGTCACCCGGTGGAATTCGCTGCTTTAGTAACAGCATATGGACCACTGGCTGATGGTGGCTTATGCGCTGCCACCGGAGACTGGGTTGGACAAGTCGTCCTGTGCCAACGCGGAGATATTTCCTTCCTGGATAAGGTGATGAATGTCCAGAATAGTGGTGGAACTGCCGCAGTCATCTACAACAATGAACCCGGCGATTTACTGGCCACATTAGGCGAAGGGACTTCCACTATTCCAGCCATTGGTATCACCCAACAGGATGGGAATACGTTGCTGGGAAAGATTAACCATCCCGCAAAAGTTGAAAGTTCTTTTGAGCAGAATGTCAGCGCTTATGAAGCCTGGGACGGCACCTCCATGGCCACACCACATGTTTCCGGTGTTGCCGCCCTGATCTGGAGTGCCTTTCCAAATCTGAGCAACGTCCAGATTCGTAATGCCCTGACAGCTTCCGCATTGGATTTAGGAGCTGAAGGTCGGGATGTCTATTATGGTTTTGGTCTGGTACAGGCAAAAGACGCCTTGTTATCCCTGGGTTGGAATCCACTCCCCACTTCAACACCACCTACCCCAACACCAACCAATCCACCCACGGCGACTCCTACCACGCCTACACCTACAAATACGCCAACGGCGACCGCAACCACACCTCCACCTACACCAACATCAACAGTAACTGTTGTGCCAGGAGGAACCATCGCCCTTTCCGTTACGACCGACAAGGCAGTTTATTCCAATAATCAAACGGTTTATATCACTGTCGTGACAAATGATAACAATGCACCGTTAGGCGGGGTCACCATTTCTGGTCAGATTATTAGCCCCAGCAATAAAACAGTAGCCAGTTTTTCAGGCACAACGGGATCTACCGGACAATTGACCTTTACCTATCGGGTCAAACGCAATGTAGGAACGGGACTATACACAATCAACACAACTGCTACAAAACAAGGTTTTACCGCTGCAACATTCTCAACCCATTTCACAGTTCAATAATCACAAAAAATCGAATAAACCCTGTGAACACACCACTCGCAGGGTTTTTTTATTTTTTATCCCAGCAAACTTAATTGTCTGGTCTTTTCCGCTGGCTGGTACAGTGGAACTTTCAGGGCAATCCCCTTCTGAGCACACAAAGCTTTAAACTGGTCACTCAACTCCTGTGCACCATTGGCGGCACATTCATAGCGATTCCCAAAGGTGCGCAGGTGTTTCTGCTTCACCCCCGGAAACAATCGATCCAACTGCCGCAGGTAATATTCCTGCGAACCTTTGCGCTGGGTCATGCCAAAGGCTGCCAGAATATACTTTGCTCCATGCGCATGCGCCTGTTCTACAATCGTACGGATATTCTCCCAGTTATCCTCGATAAATGGTAAAACCGGCATCAATAACACCCCCACCTGGATGCCCTGTTGCGATAAGATGTCCATCGCTTGCAGGCGTGCTGAGACCAGCGCTGCTCCCGGCTCCAGCTTTTTTCCCAAACCATCATCACAGGTGGTGATGGTGAAGGATACCAGAGCCTGTGTGTCTATCGCAATCTGGCTTAATAGATCCGCATCCCGCACGACCAGTTTGCTTTTTGTCAGCACATGCACCGGAAAACCAAACTCCACCAATAAACCCAAAGCACCGCGTGTCAGCTGGTACTGTTTCTCCACCGGCGCATAGGGGTCATTCATAGAACCAGTGCCGACAACCCCCTTGATCCGTTTGCTTGCTAATTCCCTCTTCAACAATTCGAGTGCATTGACTTTCACCAGCGTATCATTGAAATTTTCGATCCGATAACAATCACTGCGAGAATCACAATAAATGCACTGATGCTGGCAGCCGCGATAAAGGTTCATCGTATATCGAATCCCAAACCATGGGTCTGGTGCTTTGGAATGCGAGAGGATGGTCTTGGCTTGGATTTCTTTGATCATGCTGGCTCACTAACAAGATTTTAGCACATATATTCTAAGAATACAAGTTCTATTATTTGACGGATTCCCCGACTGAAAATCTTGAGTTAAATTATGTTTCCCAGGTTGTGTTGGGTCAGATGTCCAATGCTGAAGGCGTTCCCCCGGAAGATTATGTGATCCACTATGAAGGCAATGCTTATGGCGGAGGCATCATTCAAAATAGCCCATGTGCTGTATCAATTAATAGTAGTGCACACCCTTCGTTATACCTGGGTTAGGATTTACTTTCAGATGGTTCAGGTCATCCCCCGATTTCGATTTTAGTGATAAAGTAAAATTGTATTGGAACCTGTTCGGGTAACTTCCAATCGAAAGGACGATATGCCAAAAAAGACTTTGATCTTTTCAGTGTTTATCATGGCGATAATTATTCTTTCCGCCTGTCAACCGCCAACTGCCTCCACTGAAGCCACATCCACCGTGCAAACGACACCTCCCGGCATTTCAGTTGCGCCCATCACAGCCACACCCGCAGAAGACTTGCCCAGCATTTCTCCTCTGCAAAAACTGCGCATCATTAATCAGAGCGATCTCCTGCTCCACAATCTGGTTATCGTTTTTCCTGACGAACGCATCGAGTTTGGAGATGTCGCCGGTGGTACAACAACGGATTACAGGTATGTGCCGCAAGGTGTCTACAGCTATGCCGCCTACAACGTCGAAGTGAACGGGCAAAGCTACGAGCAGCCGGTAATCGATTGGGTGGGCGAAACGCCGCTGCAGGGTGAAAATTTTACCTATATCATCGATGTGGATCCTGCGCGCTGGCTAACGGAAGGTCAGGTGATCCAGCTCATCAAGGTGAGCTTAGATCAGTCAGTGGGGGTTCCCCTGCCAGTATTAAACCCCACGTTACAAATTGGCAAAGGCAGCCCAACTTCTCTGGCCGTCTCGCCTAATGGACAATGGATGGCCATCAGTACACAGTTCGGGGTTTACCAGTATCATGCCAGCACATTTGCGGAGGCGTGGTTCACTCCCCTGCCGGAAAAGGCTGGGCTTGTCATCTTCGATCCGAATAGTGAACATCTGGGTGTTGTTTCAGAAAGTGCTATTGTCATTCTGGATGTGAACAACGGAGCGGTGTTAACCAGGTTGGAAAACGCAGGTAATTCCTTTGCCTGGTCACCGGATGGCCAGCGGTTGGTTAGCGGCAGCGGTTGCGAGCAGGTAACTGTTTGGGATGCAAATAACGGCGCCTCGCTGAAAGAGCTGCGTGGTGACAAGTGTTCCGAAGGCTACAGCGGCATAAAAGTCGCCTGGGCAGCGGATGGACGCATATACGGGGTTTCGATGGGGACGAACATATTGGCCTGGGAGGGTGATACTTACGCACCAGTGAAAGATTTTTCAGCCCAAGGTACTAAAGATACCTGGATCAGCATCATTTTCGCTGCTCCTGTAGGCAATCTTCTGGCGCAGTATGACAGTATGGGCTTACCATTCATCGCCATCGTGGATACAAAGCAAAATCGCCAGATTCAATTGCTTGACCAGGAGGTCAATGGGGGTATCATCTCACTGGCCTGGTCGCCGGACGGTCAGTATCTGGCAGTGGCATACAGAATGAATACCGACCTTATTCTCATCTGGAATGCCCGCACCGGCCAGGTAGAGCAGAAGATCGAAGGATATTACGCTGACTCCGGGTTGGGGTGGTCGCCAGATGGGAAGACCCTTTTTGGGCTAAAATCTCCGGATGGCCGGATCAATGCTGTTGCAATAAACACTGGCAGTGCGCTGTATAGCCTGGACGGTCACGCATTTGTAGGAAATTTTTTAACCTGGACTCAGGAAGGGCTAGCCTCCACGAACGGTGCAGCCATCACATGGTGGAACCCGGCTGGTGGGGAGTCGGTGCGTCAGGATATGGTTGGTTCCCCTCAGCAAAGCGTGAACACCTGGCCACCAACAGGTCCTGGAATCTACTTATTTACTGTCGACTATCGATTTCATCAGGTAGGAAATTTAAATTCAAAAAGTCCTCTCGAAGGAGATGCCAGCCAGTATCCATTCTCTACAGCCTGGTCTTGGGATGGCAACAGACTGGCTGATCCAACCCATATATGGGATGCAGAGACAGGCAAACTCCTCGTCCAATTGCAGGACCCGCTGCAAAAACATCCCCCGGATCAGGTCGCCTGGTCGCCTGATGGCAAACGTCTCGCCTCAGCTGATTCATTGAACATGCAGCCACCCGTCATCTGGGACGCCCAGTCTGGAAAGGTGCTGTTCACTTTACCGGCAGAGACTGGTAAACTCGAACCATTGTGGCTCGGGTTGGCGTGGTCTCCGGACGGTAAAAGACTGGCCGCGGTTGGTTCGTTGTGGCATCGGGATAGTGGAAAGGATGAAGGTATGATCCTGATCTGGGATACTGAGACCGGAAAACAGGAGCAGCTGCTCACAGAGGGAATGGACGGAAACCGGCTGTGGACCATTGCCTGGTCGCCAGATAGCCGCTTTCTGGCCTGTGGTACGACAGGCAATGAACTTTTTGTCTGGAATATGGTTAACAACACACCCCTGGCCAGATTGGTGGGTCATCGGGATATCATCGACCAGCTGGACTGGTCCCCGGATAGTAATCAGTTGGCTTCAATCGCTCGTGACGGTACGCTGCAAATCTGGGATCTCTCTGCATTTAATTCAGCCCTTAAATAACCGCTGCCAGTGCAGCCATGGCGACGCCCGTCTAATATTATATGAAGCCAATTAGCATTTGGCTGACCATGGTGAGACGAAAGGATTGTCGATCGCTATGACCAAATCGCAGGAAAGAGCATTTACCGTTGTGATGACTTGCCTGCCTTATCCGCGCTGAAAAGTGTAATGGAGCACCATAATCAGGTCAATTAGAAGAGTTGCCGGGTGACTACGTCAGCTGTATGCCGTTCTTCACCGCCACCATTTCGGTGATGATCGCCAATGCAATCTCTTCCGGGCCACGCGCGCCAATCTCTACCCCGATCGGGGAGTGGATGCGGGCAATCTGTTCATCACTGATTCCTTCTGCTTTCAAATCACGCACATGGTTGGCAAATGTCTTTTTCGAGCCCAGAGCGCCAATGTAGCGTGCTTCATTCTGGCAGCCCAGCGCTAATGCCGGCACATCCAATTTATCGTCATGAGAGACCACTACCAGGTAGGTACCCTGATCCCAGGGGAAGCTCTGGAGAAACTCCTGCGGCCACTCCTGCACCAGGCGATCGACATGCGGGAAGCGTTCTTTATTGCCAAATGCCTTGCGTGGGTCTATCACTGTGGTGTGAAATCCTAAAATTTTGGCATACTGCACCAGTGGGATGGCAATATGGACGGCTCCTACTATCACCAGTTTGGGAGAAGGTGCTAAAACATCGAAAAAAACTTCTATTTGTTCGTTTCCCACCTGGATTTGTTTGCGAACACATTGCTGCTGCTGGAAGATCTCACTCAACTCATCTGCAACCGCTGCCCCCAGCCTGGTGTCGCTGAATTGCCCCACCCATTTTCCATCCGGATAGGCATACACCTGCTCACCTGCCAGGTCTCCTGATAGAACTGTCACCACCCCTGCCATTCGTTCAGACAGCAAATCGTGCTGCATGCGATCAAAGCTAGCTTTTGAAAGTTTTTCAACCCACACTTCTATCGTTCCACCACAGGCTAACCCCACACTCAGCGCCTGATCCTGCGTGACACCATAATGCAGTAACCTGGGTTTACCACTTTTGAGCACCTGCAATGCTTCGGCTACCACTGCCCCTTCTACACAGCCGCCACTGACCGAGCCTGTCATCATTGAATTCTGATTGACCGCCATCTTGGCACCTAATCCACGTGGTGCTGACCCGTATATTTCCACAACCGTCGCCAGAGCGACAGTTTTTCCTTCATCAAACCATGCCTGCATGGGTTGTAAAATTTCTCGCATAATAACCGTCCTTAATAATACTTTGCTATTCTTTCGGTTTTCGGGTTAATATCCTGGCTGCCAATTGCGGTTTTCCTCTTGCCATAGCCTGTACATTTTCATCATACATCAGAATTTCCCAACCTGGAAAAGATTGTAGTAATTCACCCGGTTGTAATAGGTATTCATAACGCAAATGAGATTGATACGTCTGTGCATCAAAACGCATGGTTTCCAGCACCAGGTATCCACCTGGCTTGAGATAATGCTGGTAAAGTGGAAACATCCTCCGATCCAGAAACCAGAAGTTAAGAATTACATCAAAACTCGCAGGTTTCAGATGGATCTCAGGCAAATTCACCAGCACCGCATGAATTTTGGGATATTTGTGCCTGGCTTTGCGCAAAGCCACCATGGAAAAGTCCACCCCCAGCACCTCTAACCCATGCTCATTCAGGAGGTTGGCGTTATGACCCTCCCCCATCGCTACATCTAAACCCCAGCCCTGTTTCGGCAACTGCTGCAATGTTTCCACCAGAAACGCGCGTGGCTTGGCCAGATTATGCCCACTGGACTGATACCTCTCATCCCATTCCGCGGCCTGATAACGATTCATATCACCTCCTCTATCTTCCCAAATCGTCCATTGATCAATAATGTCACCAGGCGGCCATCAATCTCCAGCACTTTTACTTCAGTCCCATAGGTTTGGGTCAATTTCTCACTGGTCAATACCTTTTCAATCAACCCGGCATCCAGCACAGCACCGGCTTTGAGCAGGATCACGTGATCGGCAATCATCGCGGCAGCATCCGGATCATGCGTGCTGAACACAATCGTCACCCCTCGTTGTGCCAGTGTCTCCAGAATCTTTAACAAGCGGCCTTTATTGCTCAGATCAAGATGGGAGGTGGGCTCATCCAGCAATAAAACCTGGGGTTGCTGCACCAAAGCCCGTGCCAACACCACCATCTGTTGCTCACCGCCACTCAATTCCGTCACCGCTCGCTGCTCGAGATGACTTACTTCCAAAAGGTCTAACGTCTCGCGAACCAGCTCAATATCCTGCTCACTGGGCATATCCAGGAAGCCTAATTGGGGAGTGCGCCCTAAGAGTACATATTCAATTACCCGGAAATTAAAAGGCACCACTTCCGATTGCGGTACCAATGCCATCACCTGTGACAATTCCGAACGTTTATAGTCAGCGATATTCTTGCCGGCAATCCAGATTTCACCAGCCTGAGGTGCCAGTAGCCCCAGAATGGTATGCAAGAGGGTTGTTTTTCCGGTTCCGTTCGGACCTAAAATGGCGGTGATGCTGCCTTTTTCCACTGACAGTGACAGGTCATTCAGAATCGTTTTTCCAGGATCATAGTGGAATTGAATATTCTCAAGCCCAATCATGGATTGTTTCATCGCAGTTTGATCCTTGAGCGATTAATGATAGCCACAAACATGATGGCTCCAATCAGGGATGTCAGGATACCCAACGGGATTTCACCCGCCAGCATGGTGCGTGCCAGGTTATCGCAAACCACACCAAAAATGGCACCGATCAGCATCGAACCAGGTACCGTAAATTGACCATTCGGGCCAAATAACTGGCGGGCAATCTGCGGCACAATCAGACCTACCCAGCCCACAATGCCACTCACAGCAGTTAAGACAGCTGTCGCCGAGACGGCAGCAATCAGGATTATCAGACGTTCACGGGTGGTTTCTGCCCCTAATGAGAAAGCAGTGTCCTGCCCCAAAGACAGCACATTTAATCGCCAGCGCATCAGATACACAATCAAAAGACCAACCACCACCACCGGGGCAACATACAATAAATCCTGCCAGGTGACGCTCCATAAACCACCCAGCAGCCAGAAGGTGATCTCCTGCAGTTGGGTTAGCGGATCTGCCAGATATTTCAGCACCCCTAAGCCGGAGGAGAAAAAAGCTGAGACCACAATCCCGGATAGTATCAAGCGCAACACCCAGCCGCCAAATTTGATGGTGCGTGCCAGAATGAATGAGCCCGCCAGCCCTAACAATGCAAAGAATGAGGCGGAAAGTTCAATCGTTAATCGATGGCCGCCTAACCACAGAATCGCCACCGCAGCGCCAAAAGCAGCCCCCTGCGATACCCCTAAAAATCCTGGTTCTACAATCGGGTTGCGGAAGATCATTTGCAGCACTGTGCCACAAACAGCCAGCGTAGCCCCTAATAAAGCTGCTGTAATAATACGTGGAAGGCGCAGCAACCATACCAGTCGCTGCGCCATGCTATCTTCCAGTAACACCTGAATCGGCATCCAGAAAGGTTTTGGGTACCTGCCAATGAAAATTGATGCAGCCAGAATGACTAATAACAGCAGGGACAATATCAAAATGCGTTGATGTTGTTTTACCCACAAACTTTTGGATGAATTCATGGCATCTATTTTATCTCATCCAGACGTGGAATAACAGACTCCTGTATTTGTGCTTCTGACAATCCATATAGTTCCTGATAAAAACTTTGCACCTGAGAAAGCAGGTTGATTTCGGCAGCACGCTCTGGCTGCAGAATGGTTGCCAGCCATTGCTGACCCAATATCCAACGAGGATCAATTAAATCCCAACTGGCATAATCTGCCGGAAAACCATACACCTGACCGTTTTCCACCGCCAGTAAACCTGCCCAGGTGGGGCTTTCGGTTAGTTGTTGTGCTGTCTCTACAGAATCCCCACCATAGTTCACCACAAAAACAACATCCGGATTCCAAACCGCGATCTGTTCCAACCCTACCTGAATCCAGCCATCAGAACCTCCATCTACATCCAACCAGATTGGATTTCCACCTGCATTTTGCACCATCGTGGTTTGCAGATAGCTGGCCGGTGGCACTTTGAAGGAAATTTCTTCCCCATCTTCCGTGTATTGCAACACCAACACCCTGGGTCGCTCAGAATCCTGTAAACCGCTCATCCTCTCCGCCACCTGTGCTTCGATCTGCTGGTAATACGCAATAATTTCCTCTGCCCGGTCGGAATTTCCAAAAACCTTGCCCAATGCCTGAATATCTTCATAGAAAAATTCTGGTGTTTCCAGGTTCATCCCCATGACAGGGATTGAAATTTCTTCTAAAGCTGCCCCCAGTTTGCCCAAAGAAATGTTCTTTACAATAACGAGATCCGGTTGCAGCGGTGCGATTTGTTCAGGACCTGCATCTCTTTCGAGCATATTTTTGACATTCACATCTGGGTCCACCAACTCTAAAAATTCCTTGGTGTCAAAACCGCGTACTTCCAATGCTGCTAATTTTTGGGCAGCATCCGGGAAAAGATAGATGGTATCGATTACATAGGGGGTCGCCTTGCCAGCGACAACAATCCGTTCTGGCAGAGCGGGCAAAGTGATTTCTCTGCCTGTGCCATCGATGAAGACCAGGGTCGGGTCACTTTGGGTTGGATCACTTTGCGTTGCATCCATTTCAGTCGGTTCAATGACTGTGGGTTGTTCAACCTGACTTTGTTCTGTTGTGGGTTCGACAGGTTCAGTTTCGAGGGCAGGCGTGCTTTGCACTGCCGTACAGGCACTGACCAGAAGGACAAGAATAAAACTGATGACCAATATTTTTTTTGAAATTTTTTGCATGAGCACCTCACTAAGTTTATTCAATGATTATATACTCATTAAATGAATAGTTCAAGGATTCAGATATCCTCAATCAGCGAATATCTGTAAGGTCATTTTGGATATACCTTTCAAAATCAATAAGTTTTTTTAATCTTTCCAGGCTGAAGTATGGAACAATTTAATCAGGGAACAAAAGGATAGGATTAGAAAATGGGACTACTTTCTTGGACAATTATTGGTTTTGGCGTGGGCTGGATGACAAACTATTTCTTTAAAAGGCGTTGTAAACTCGTTCGAGCCGGGCGCGTTTTTGCCGGTGTCAGTGGTGCCTTGATTGGCGGATTTTTATCCAATATTCTGGTATATGGTGGGCCACCGAATGTATTTTTTGCCTGGCAGAGTCTCCTCTTCTCGATATTAAGTGCAATCCTGCTGGTGTTATTCTCCTTTTACGAAACACGTCGCGATAAATATTCTTACTGACCCTAAGAACCCCCCTCTAAGACGAATTTCCAAAAAAGGTCAAAAGAGTTCATAGAAAATCAGGTGAACTCTTTTGATTTAAGAATTTAAGTAACAGCTTAATTAAAAAGGATTGGCGTCTTTTTAGCGAGCGGACCTTCGCCAATAAAACGCCAACTTATAGAAATGATTCAAATTTAATGAGTTATCCCAATAAAGGCAGGGAAAACTTAAACGTTGTCGATTCACCCTGGACACTCTCAGCCCAGATTTTTCCCCCATGCGCATTGATCAAACTACGGGCAATTGATAACCCCAATCCACTGCCACCCTGATCACGATTTCGGGATCGCTCCAGGCGGTAAAAGCGCTCAAATATGCGCTCCAGATCCTCTTGTGGAATGGAAGTGCCATAGTTTGTGACCGATACAATGGCTGTTTGTTTATCAATCTCAACCTTCGTGCTGATTTCCTGCGCCTGCTGGGTATGTTGAATGGCATTGGACAATAAATTCACCAGCACCTGACTTAATCGTAGGGGATCCCCCATCACGAAGATTTCATTTTCAGAGTAACTGGCTCTCAGTATAATTTTCCGTTCCCTGGCAGCATTCTGTTGCCGTTCCACCATTTCACGCACCAAAGAATTCAACTCCAGCGGGGTTTTTTCAATCTTCAAATCACCGGCATCTGCCAATGACAACATGCGCAAATCATCCACCAGATTGCTGAGGTAACTGACTTCACTCTGCAAGGCACGCACATTTTCCGGGGAGGCTTCCATTAAACCATCTTCCATACTCTCCAGATCGATTCGTAAGACACTCAATGGAGTGCGCAGTTCGTGGGCTACATCTGCCATCATTTGGCGACGCAATTCGGATTGTTGTGATAAATCCGAAGCCATCTGGTTGAAAGCATTGGCCATGTCCCCCAGTTCATCATTCCTCTCGACGGCAACCCTTTGTTGGTAGTTTCCCCTGGCAAGCTGCCTGGCAGCATCAGCCATCTCCTGCAAAGGCTGCACGATACTCCTGGATTGCCATAAAGCGACTACCAATACCATCAGAACAGCAATGGACCCTACCCAGATCAATGTGCGGTTGACTCTGGCGATATAAATATTTTGGCTTTCACTTAAAATTCCCATCGTTGAAGCCACCAAAAATGTACCCACCTGCTCCCCGTTGACGATAACAGGTGACCCAAATTTGGCTAAGTTCTCCGGCTTATTGATGGCAATCCCATCCGGGTTTGTGTCAAAAATGATTTCATCGCCATTAATCAACAAAAAACGCTCATCCTGGGCAGTGATCATCAAACCAGGCATCATCATATTTCCGTTTTCCTGACGAAAGCGCCCAAACCCGCCTTCGCGATTCCCGGGTGCGTCGAAAACCAAATTCTCCACCCCCTTCCAGGATCCATTTGCCTGATAATATTGTTCAAGAATCGGCACAACCCTGTGGGAGAAATTGTTCCCCGATCGAACCACCAGGTCGGCAAAGCGATTATACACAACCCGATTGGTAACCACCATAAACAATAGCATGGTCAGGATAATGATCGCCAAAAAACTGAGAGTTAACCGCGTAGCAATCGAGAGACGATTCATGCCGAACTGCCCAAAGAATTTACAAAACGGTATCCCACCCCAAATACGGTGATGATAAATTGCGGGTTGGTCGGGTCAACTTCGATTTTTTTGCGTAGATTATGAATATGCACATCCACAGTGCGCTCCACGCCTTCATACACGCCTAAATCAGTTGCTTCCAGTAACTTTGACCTGGAAAAAACCTGATTGGGGTGACGCACCAGATAAACCAGCAAGTCATATTCTGTGGGGGTCAAAGAGACAATCTTGCCATCCACCTTACATTCGCGCGCATTGGTATCCAGGATTACATTACCGAAATAGTAAACACTGCGGGATTGCACCGGTTCCATTTGAGAACGCCGCAGAACAGCCCGCGCCCGGGCAACCAGTTCGCGTGGACTGAAAGGCTTGGTCATATAATCATCTGCTCCCAATTCCAGTCCAATCAACTTGTCACTTTCTTCCACCCTGGCTGTCAGCATAATGATCGGCACATTCGATTCGCGCCGAATCTCGCGGCAGACATCAATCCCACTCATGCCTGGCAGCATCCAATCTAAGACAATCAAATCCGGGGTGTCTTTTAAAGCAATTTTTAGCGCGCTATGACCATCATAGGCAGCCTGCACATCAAAGCCCGCCTGCTCAAAATATTTGCGCACTCCGTCTGAAATTCGTTTTTCATCATCAACGATTAACACTTTCATCATCTATAGTATAGTCCAATCCACATAGAATTTTTGCTTTAATCATCTCTCGCCCAGAAACTGGGCGAGAGATGATGTTTTTTATGATCTTCCAAAATTTTGTCCGGAAATAGTCTATGAATTAGCGGTTGCCACTGCTGTTTCCACGCGAATTACCCATACCACCAGGTCGTCCTCCATCACGGAACATTTCAAAGGGCTTCTCTGAACGATCGCGCATTTTATCAAACATTTTCCAGGGCGTTGGATTTTCCAGTTGATTATTCAGTCGGTCACGTATACGTTCAGCCTGTGATTCGGTGATCTTGCCATCTGCTAAGGCCTGGTCAACTTTTTCTAATTGAGCCTGGATTCTTTCTTCATGAATTGCGTTCATGTCAATGCCGGCTTCTTCAGCAATTTCATTCAATGATTCTCCACCAGAAATTCTGGCTTTCAAATCCTCCAGGGAAATCTCCAATTTGTCCAGTATCTCCCCAATCATTCCATGCCCGCCTTCCCAGATTTTTTCAGCACGGAAACGCATATACGATCCCATGGCAATCCCAAAGCGCTGGTTTTGATTGAATAAGAATCCATCAGACGCTCTTTCTTGCAATCGGTCCTGCAACGTTGCAGCTTGTTCCTCGGTCAGCTCGCCTGCTGCAACTGCTTCAGCCAGACAGGCTTCATGATCCGCCAACCATTGCTCAGCATAGGTCTCATAATCCAGACCTTTTTCTGTAAAGATTTCCTGAATGGTCTTGCCTGATCTGATTTCAGTACGCAATTCATCGGCTGTCATACCTAACACATCCAGAGCAACTGGTTCTGTCGGGCATACGGGTGGGTTCTGTCCATAGGCAGAAACCGAGGTGACCAAACCACCCACCAGCACACCTGCTATCATTAATCCTAAAAATAATTTTTTGAACATTTTTTACCTCCAATTTTTCTATTACTTATGATTAAAGGATATCCAAAACTTGTTTAGAAATTGTTAAGATCCGTTTTAGAAATTGTTTGCGTTTTTCGGTTTCGTACCTTTGAATCACTTTTACCTTAAGGGTTCGCTACCAGTTCCAGTTCGGCAACCAGGGCATCAATCAGGAATGTATTTAATTGACCGGCACCCGTTCTTTCACCAGCGGACGCTCCTGCCCCACCTCCAGGAATACCTCCACCCATACCTCCTCCCATACCACGGCCTCCACCACCACTCTGTAATTCTGAAGGCACTGCACCCCCATTCGCTGCAATAGCTGTTGCACGTCTTGCTTCCCGTTCTTCTTCCGTCATTAATGTTCCGCTGTTCTGAAATTCTTCCGGGACATACTTTGTAAGAATTTCCTGATAGGCTTCTTTGGTAATAGTATAATTATTTACCCATTCCAGTTGTTCGGGGGTTAAGACCGATTGAATTTGATTGAGGAGCGCTTCAATTTCTGCTCCGGCAGCTGTATCACTGGTCAGCAATGTCTTCATTACTTTCCATAAAGGCAGCAAGGTAGCTGCCTGCTCCTGGGTCAATTGCAAATCACTACCCCCTAAGGACATATTTCCCAGAATGAGACGAATTTGGCTACTGAGTTGCACCATTTCCTGAGATTGTTCCTGAGAGCGATTGAGATCTGCATCAGCGGGATTGGTACCCCCGGGTGTTACGCCACCATTATTCTCGCCAGCGCTCGTCCCCGATTTCTCGGTCTGGACAGGTGCAGTTGAAGAACCACTACCGCAAGCGCTCAATAATAACATCGATACCATTACAATCAAGATCATTTTTTTACTCATTTTTTACCTCACAAAATTATTCATGTCTTAATGCCACAATCGGATCTAATTTGGCGGCCTGATTGGCAGGCAAATAACCAAATAGAATTCCCACTGCTGCAGCCGACCCAAAAGCTAAAACAATTGATATTGGATTAACCACTGTGGGCATATCACCAAATCGGGAGAATATCCATGCACCGCTTACACCCAGAATCACACCGATCAAACCGCCTAATAATGACAGGATCAGCGCTTCGGTTAGAAATTGCATTCGAATATCCTGAGGGGTTGCACCGACAGCCTGTCTGATGCCTATTTCACGGGTTCTTTCCGTTACACTGACCAACATAATATTCATGATACCAATGCCTCCCACAATCAATGACACACCTGCCACCCACGCTAATAATAATCTGAATGATTCAGTGGTCGCTGATTGGGTTTGAATGATGTCCTGTTGGGTACTGATCTGAAAATCTGGTGATTCCAGCGGCACATCATGTAACTTGGACAACAATAAATTGATCTGCAGGATAACATCATCAATGTATTCCTTATCTTCCACCGTCACATAGATCATTCGTACCCGATCACCTGCAATTCGGGAAAATTGGCTATCCATTAATTTATCAAAAACCAGGGTTATGGGCACATAAACGCGGGCATCATAGTCCACACCTGAGACCAATCCTTTTTCTTCAAAAACTCCTATCACCGTTAATTTCAATGTTCCAACACTGATTTTTTGACCAATCGGGTAAGTATCTCCAAACAATTCCTTGGCGATCGTTGCTCCTAAGATGGCTGTCCGGGTGCTTCGTTCCAACTCCTGATCGTTGATGAAACGCCCTTCTTGCACCTTAATTTCCCGCACGGTTGTAAAATCTGGTGTGGTCCCCAGGATCGAAACATCCTCAAGGACAGTATTCCCATATTTAATGGTTTGCGTGGTATTTTGTTCAACTGCCACACCAGCCACATGTGGCACCCCATTTGCGATTGCTTCAGCATCCGAATAAACCAACCCACCGGTTGAAGCTCCCATTCCTCCTCGTGCTCCCCCCTGGCTGAAGCTGCTCATCACAAAAACCAGGTTTGCCCCGAGATTATTGATCTGCTCTGCGATAGCAGATTCTGTTCCGGTACTGACGGCAATCATAATAATCACAGCTGCAACCCCAATAATAATCCCCAACATGGTGAGCATTGAGCGTAATTTATTGGAAGAAAGTGATTTTGAAGCGACTTTAATGACATCAAATAATTTCATCGGTTTACTTTTTCCCGTTTCTTTTGTCATGATCTACCAGGCCATCCCGAATAGCAATAATTCGTTGTGTTTGTTCAGCAAGCTCATTTTCATGGGTAACCATCACGATGGTTCGCCCGGACTGATGTAATTGGTGCAGAATATCTATGATTTCACTTGCGGATTTCGAGTCAAGATTCCCGGTGGGTTCGTCTGCCAATACCAGCACCGGATCATTAATGAGCGCGCGTGCAATCGCCACACGCTGTTGCTGCCCACCTGAGAGTTCTCTTGGTTGATGGTTGATGCGGTCACCCAACCCTACTACCTCTAATAATTGCTCTGCTTTTTGGGTCATTTCCACCTGATCGATCGCACCATCCTGGTTATATAACAAAGGTAAGGTCACATTTTCCAATGCGCTCATTCGTGGCAATAAGTTATAAGACTGAAAGATGAAACCTAATTTTTCATTTCGGATATGTGCCAATTGTGCCCGGTTCAATTCGCTGACATCCTGTTCATCCAGGTAGTAGTGTCCATTGGTAGGGGAATCTAAACATCCAAGAATATTCATCAATGTACTTTTACCTGATCCGGATGGACCCATAATTGCCACAAATTCGCCTTTCTGAATGGAGATAGAAACGCCATTTAAAGCAGGGACTTCGATTTCACCCATCTGATAGATCTTTTTCAATTGATCTGTTCTAATGATCACAGGTTCTGTCATTGAACGGTCTCCACGATGCCAGTGGTCACTTCTTCACCAACCTTTAAACCGGACAGGATTTCTGCCGATGTAAAATCAGTCAACCCGAGTTCGACCATTCTTAATGTCGGTGTACCATTCTCAACCACAAATACAGCATAAGTACCATCCCCTAACGGACGTAGCGCTTCAATCGGAATAAGTAGTGTATTTTCTGATCTTCCGCCAATGACATCCACAGAAGCATTCAACCCCAGGGGCAAATTGAATGGTTTACCAAACGAACCGGGATCCAACGCAACCAACCCATGCGCATACACGACATTGCCATTTTTAACCAATTCCTGTGAAATAGAAATCACTTTTCCTGTAAAAATACTGGTATCAAAGGCGTCAAAAATGACCTCAGTCTCGTAACCCACCACAAGTTGATCCAGATCCGTTTCATCCAGGAAAATTTCAAGAATGGGTTTGGATAAATCAGCTATCCGAATGATGTTGGTATTATTGCCCACAGTCTGACCAGCTATCGCGTTAATATTCATGATGGTTCCATCCATTGGGGCTACCAGTGTCAGTCCATTGATGTTCTCTTCAGCAATTTTTACTTTTGCCTCAGCCTGAGCAACTTTTGCCTGAGAAAGCTCCATATCCAGAGGATTGATACCGGTTTGCAATGAGTCCATCTCTGCTTTCCAGCGAATCACTTCATTTTCTTTGATTTTTATTTTGGCATCCATCAAGTCAATTTCTTCCTGACCAGGATATGTCAGACAATATTGCCAATTTGCATTTGCGCTATCCACTTTTGCCTGAGCGCTGGCGATATCTGCTTCTGCCTGAAGTCTCTCGGGATCACTTAAATCTCTGTTGGCATATACCTGGTTAAATTTGTCCTGGTACCGGTCCAAAATTTCCAGGGCGGTATTGTAATCGGCCTCATATTGCAGAACGTACAGGTCACCACAGCGACGATAATTTAATCCAGCTCGATCTGTTAACAAATCCTCAAGCTCCGATTGTGCTGTTAAATAATTCACTGCTGCGCTGGCCAGATCTGTATCCAAATTGTCTAAAAGGTCCTGGTAATTTTCCTGCTCATTTATAAGATTAATTTGTTGGGTAACCAGGTCCAGTGTAAGTTGGGCATCTTCGGTTAATTTTGCCAGTACATCCCCTTTCTGAACCAGATCCCCTTCATTAACAAAGATCTCTTCAATGACACCGGTGGTTGTGAAACCGATCTGAATATCAGCTTGCGTGACGATGGCTCCTACACCGGATGCTGAAATGATAATATCTCCACGCCGCACCTTACTGGTTTTTACACTTTCCTCAATTGGTTCCTCAGCTTCTTTTTGTACCTGCCCCTGATTATAAAAAAATGCAGCTGCGCCGAGAATGATCACAATTCCAAATATCCACAAATAACGTTTCATCACATACTCCACAATCCCTGATTTTGATTCTTGATTGTATTGATAAGATGTTTAGAAATTGTTAAGAAGTTGTGAAGTTTATATTCGCATTTTCTTGCACCTGAATTAATTGAACAGACCTTTCCCAGCGAATGATGAAAAGGTCAGTCCTGTAATTTCAGGTTTTATGGCTTAAAAGGCTGATCAGTACCTTTTATTTACATTATTTTGAAACACCAGAATAAGAAACTCAACCCTTTTGAGTTGAAGCAACTGGTTTATTACCACGCATGTAGGAACTAAAGATACCCATTGCTGCCAGTAATGCACCGGCGCGGAAACTCCATTGAATGGCTGTAAAAATTGACGCTGATTCGTGTTGCAAAACGGTGGTGTAAATAGCAGCAATTAAACCAATTCCAAAGACCATACCAACATTGCGAGCAGTCGCCAGGATACCCGAGGCGATGCCCTGACGTTGTTTGGGAGCCGACCCTAAGAGCACATTGTTATTGGGTGAAATGAACATACCCGTGCCGGAGCCGGTGATCATTAATGCCCTTACAATTACCCAGGTTGACGAAGTTTCATTTAAAGAGGAGAGCAGCCACAATCCCATCGTCAGGACAGCCATGCCGATCGTTGCCAACCAGCGCGGGCTAATCCGATCGGAAAAATAGCCGCTGACCGGAGCAACCAGCGCCATCATCAGCGGCTGAGCAGTCAGAATCAAACCAGCTTGAGCAGGCTGTAACTGGCGTCCTTGCACCAGATAGAAAGGCATCAAAAAGATGATCCCGAATAAACTGGCATAATTGAGAAATGCGCTTAAGGTTGAAAATGAAAACGTTCGACTGGCAAACAATGAAACATCCAGCAGGGGTGCGTTGGTACGCTTTTCCAAACGCACAAAAAGAAACAAAATCAGGATGGAGAGAAACAAAATACCCAGGGTTTGCAGGGAAAGCCAACCCCAAACCTGACCACGGTTAAGGACGAAAATCAACATTACCAGGCCGCTCATAAATACCAGCGCACCACGCCAATCGAAAGGTTCCCGGATGCCCTTTTGGCGATCATTGGGGATGAAGCGCAGGCTGAAGAACAGGGCTAAAAGAGAAATCGGCACGTTAATGGTAAAGACGGACTGCCAACCTAAATGTTGCGTCATCCAGCCACCTAACGAAGGTCCAACTGATAATCCAAGATAGGTCAGGGTGGCTTGTAATCCAAGCGCCTGTCCGCGTTGTGAGCCAGGGAAATTTCCAGTCAGAATCGCAGGCGAATTTGCGGAAAGCATGGCAGCCCCTATCGCCTGAATACCACGGAAGAGAATCAACATCCAGGGAGCACTGGAAAATGCACACAAGGCTGAACTGCTGCCGAAGATGATGAAACCAGTGCTGTAAACGCGCTTGTGACCCTGAATATCTCCCAGGCGACCAAATGCCAGCAGTAAACAACTCACTGTTAGCAGGTAAACGGTGACAATCCATTCGGTGGTACTGACCGAACTCTTAAAACTGGCAGTGATGCTGGGCAGAGAAACATTGACGATGCTGCCATCCAGTGCTGACATGAAAGTCCCAATGCCAATTGCCATTAAAACCAGCCATTTATTGGATGAATTAGAGGTGTTGTCCTCGTCGTTTGTTTTATTCAAACACCACCTATCCCCGTATCTTTTCAATCAAAGGGGGTCCAAGAGTATTTTTAGGCGAGCGCTCGCCAAAAAACTGAGCCCCAAATTTTTGAAAGGGTACCAATCCTCAAGATAATTAAGAATTATGGTCTGATTTTACTGCAAAATGAGGAATGCGGTTTCGAATTCAGATTTTAATCATTATCCGGTTTTTGGGTTTTAACCGTTTCTCTCAGTTTTTCACGCAGCGCACTGATTTGCTCTGTGACTTCACCTATTTTTTGAAACAAGTTCTGGTTGGCACCCACCCCCTCGTTGATTAACCAGGCGGCTGCTTCCGAACGACTTTTGACAACATCGGCTTCCACCAACATGTCCAGATAACGCAATGCTTCGTCATTGATGCGCACCATCACCACATTGCCACGCCCCTGCAACGCATCCCCTAACGCCTGCCCGATATTTTCGACCTGCTTCCAGGCATTTTTGATTCCCGGCTCATGTGTTTTCGTGCCACTCGGGGGAACGGTTTGCCCTTCCTGTTCACCCGTTTTTGGTTGTTCCTGATTTTCTTCCATAATTACCTCAGTTTATTTTGTAATTCTATTACACGTAATTATATATCCTGTCATTATGTTTGTCAAACAGGAGATTACAACCATCATCTGCAATGACAGCTTTGCTCACATTTACTCTAATTATCCCTACTGGTTTACAGCCAAATTCAGTGAGGTTTGCTATACTGAAGATGCATTCAACAAATTATGGGAATCAAATGGATACTCTTCAACTCGCAAAAAGACTACAACGCATTGAACACTTCAATTACATCCCCCTGGAGGAAGTGGAAAGAATCATTCTTGCAGGAAGCATAAAAACCTATAACAAAGACCAGGTGATATTCATGGAAGAAGCACCCAGCTCAGGCATGTATGTTTTGCTCAGCGGGCAGGTACAACTCTGTAAAATCAGTATTCAAGGGCAAATATCTATTCTTTCGATTCTCAATCCAGTCACCATGTTCAATGAAGTTTCTGCCCTGGATAATGATCCCAATCCGATCACTGCCATTGCCAGTCTGGAGAGTGTCATCTGGCATATCACATCCGAAAAACTGCAGGATCTGATTATGCAATACCCTCGCATTGGGTTGGGATTATTACGAGTACTCGCCAATCGCAATCGAAAATTGGTTGCGCTCTTTCAGGATCTTTCCTTTCGGCCATTGCTCGCCCGCACAGCCAAATTATTATTGGAAATCAGTGATCAGGGGAAAAATAAAATCAACCGCAAAGAAAACCCCAATTACCATCTGGCAGCTCGCCTTTCAACAGGCCCTGAGGCGTTTAGCCGCAGTTTAAAAGCATTCCGGCAACAAAATATGATCCTGAGTGATACGCACAAAATTGAAATTCTTGATCCAACCGGGCTTAAACGAATTGCAATGCTGGATTTGGATTAGTAATGGACCATTTCAACCTGGCGCTGATAAATGACAAAATCACCAACCTCAAATACCCGCTGCATATGCTGATCAAACTTAGATTGTGGAATACTCCCGTACCATTGTCTTTCTAACGGGCTTAACACCACATATTCAATTTTATACTGGTCAAGTAACTGTTCTGTGATTGCCCAATCATTTTCTGTATACATGGTGCGGATATCATTCTCGCGATTGGCAACCAATAGAAAATCCTGCCCGCGCCACTGGCCTTCGTGGTTAACCCAACCCATGACAGTCGGGAGACCGGTCATCATCGAAATCCGCGAAGAACGCCCTTCCACCCAATACGCACCGCGGGTGCCTTCCAAAATAACGGTTGGTTCCTGCACATTTTCGTTGAACCATTGAATGACCGCCCAATCATCCGTATGATACAGGGCATAGAAATCCAGCCCATTCAAGGTAGGCAAGCGAACACCTAAATTTTTAACCGAATCTCTCATTCCAGCAGTTGTGGTTTGGATGGTTCCGAGGGAATAAACCAGCCCCAGCAAAAATCCCGCTATTATCAAAACGATAGCAGTCATTCTCCCCCATCCCCGCACCCGCTTCAGAAGGTACCAGAAACCAAAACTGGCACTGAGCGCCCATAACACCCAGATCTGAAAATAGAATTTGAAAAGCGTATTCATGCGCCAGCCAAAATTATCCCGCAGGTAAACAAACTCCGGCCCCAGTAACAATAAGGTTCCGGTTATCACCATTGCAAAAACAAACAAAAGGCTTTCCGATCCATGCTTTCGTAAACCCCACAAAATTGCGCTGCTGCCCGCCAGGAGGAATAAGCCCAACAGCAGAGTGCCACCTTCCACGATCCGCCGCATGAATAACCAACCCAGAGACTCTTTGATACTGAAGGGAGAGATCGCACCGCTGATCAAGCCGGCTGTTTCCGGATTGAACACCATCAGCATAATCAGGGCTGCTGTGATCAGCACCATGATAGCCAAAAATACAGCGCTGATTTTCCAACCCATCCTGATATCAACTTCTTTTTTATATTTTCGGATGACAGCCACAATCAAAGACACAACACCGATTAACAAGGGTCCAAACATGACAAATAATTGGCGGAATTTGGTCGGGTAAATAGCGTTCGGGATGATACCGCCTGCCTGGGTCTGCAAGGTTATCAAAAAGGGGAAATACAATAATACAGCCAGGAATAGCACCCAGCCACTGGGGCGCAGGAATGAGAGCAGGCTTTTCCAATTCCAGTCATATTCACGCTGGAAGAAATAAGCCAGACAGCCACTCAAGATAAATAAAAATGCATAAAATGGGAAATCCCAGGTGTTCAAAAATATCAAACTGCCCAGAATCACTGCCGAGATACCCATCCGATCCCAGCTGATCGGGATAGGCAACTCCTGATCCTTTCTAAGCCTCAGATCTACCAACCACTCAAAACACAACAGGATCGCCAGTAACACAAACGGTAATGCCAGCACATGCGGATGTAAATCTGCTAATAGAAATGAAAAAGCCGGGAACTCATCAATTGCTTCCGGATCATAACCCGTCAAATTGCGGTCATGGATCGTTCGTGAGGCAAAAAACCAATTCCCCTGTTGAATCCCCTGAAACGGGACATCTCTGGCAGGAATTGGTCCCAATTGTTTCAGATCCATCCATTCCCAAAAATTAATGCTGCCCATATTCACACTTGGAGGAAACTCGGCTCCAGTCTCTGAATTTGTACTGCCGGTCTGAAACCAGATGGTCGGAACATTCAAATCTGCAAAAACATGGTGGTTATGCAGAACTTCAAGAATGCCATAAAAATTCCCAACCACCAATAATACAATCGGTGCTAAAAGTGAAACCGGGACCCAATGCAGTAGTTGATTTTTTTTGTCGGTTTCATCTGCGTTCATTCTGGCAATCAAGTTCAACAGCACCCCAAAAGCCGCACTGAAAGCTAAAGCAAAGACCAGAGCGATTGCCAGGTTGAAGGCATAAGCTGCCGGGGTGGCTGTCAACAGACTGATTAACGCCACCATTACGTAACCAAAATAGTAATAACTGATGCTGAAACCGGACAACCAGGCATCTAACGGAGGAAAGGTGGGGCTGCGTAAGATGGAATTAATAAACATCAATTCCATTGGTTTCTCTGTTCCCAGGATATCCGGATTGTAAGCGCGCAGCCAGGCCATGGCAATAAAAGCCAGCAGGAATACAATCTCCGCGATTACCAGCATGCCAAGATTCTGAGTGATCCACCGCCTGAAGCGGGAAAAACCTGATCGATAGAAGGACCACGAACTTAAGACTGCCAGGATGATGATGGCTGCCCGGATACCAGCAGCATTGTTCTGGGAGAAACCCAGGCTATTTAACAACCAGTGGATAAAACCAACCAGTAATAATCCCATTACTTTTGTAAGTGTAATTCCCCGCTCAGGCATCCTGCGAAACAGGTTAAAAGTCAGTGGAAAAACAAGCCATCCCAAAAAAACGATAAAGAAATACCAGGAAATAAAATACGTGAGGCCTGAATTCATAGAGGTATTATAGTGGTTATATTGAAAAATTCACAGGCTTTTCAGATTACTTTCCTTTAAAGTTAGTTTATAATTAACAGGATGATTTTTCTATCTTTATTGTAAGAAAGCACTCATCCTCAAGTTTTTGTTCTCATCAGCAGTATATCCACCGTTTTTCCATACCCAATTATTCATCGAGGTCTTAATATGAACGAGCTTTTGTTAAAGGATACTTTACATTCCATCGAAACCAATAATTTTGAGCCATTGGAAAGTCCCACTCCAAAAGAATTATTGCCCCACTTTTATAAAAATCTCGGTTCAACTGACCCGGAATTACGAGATGATTTAATTTTTTCCGTCATGGCTAACTGGATATACAGTGGAGTGTTTACCCATGAAGAGATTTTCAGAATCGCAGAAACCCTGGCGCAGGATGAATATATTTTAAATGGCATAGGTAGTGAAAATGACGATTCTGTATTCACCCGTTCAGCGACTGCACTTCAATTATGGGCAATTATTGTAACGCACAAAGAAAAGAATTTTCTTTCCTTTAATTTCATTGGCATAATTTTCGAAAAAACGATTAAGCTTTTACTGGAAGAGGTTGATTATCGTGCCTATGTTCCCGCAAAAGGATGGGCAAATTCCATTTCTCATGCCGCCAACATTTTAACCGAATTGGTGCAACTACCAGAGATTAAGAAACCCTGGTTATTACTGGTTCTCAATGCCATTTTTGATAAAATCCTGCAACCTGGTTTCCGCTTTCAGGGGGATGAAGTTGAGCACCTGGCAGCACCAGTAGCTGAGATTCTTCTACGAGAAATCATCCTGGAAGAAGAAATTCTCCCGAGCTTTGAAAAATTAAAAATTCAACCGCATTTTCATGGACAGGATCCGGAAAATTTCTTCCGCTTTATAAATGTGCGTAATTTCTTACGGGCTGTTTATTTCTATTTATTAGATGTGCCTGATAAACGCCGCCAGCGCGATTTGATCCTGATCGCCATTCAGGAACTTAAATCTCAATAATTGAGCTTATAACCTCTCGATAAAACGGGGTTGGTGTCTTTTATGTTCAATATTCATCCTGATAGGCGTTTTAACGAATGTGTATCCATTAATAAATCTTGATCATGATTAATATTTGATCTTTCGTTTTTCAATCACCCTGTGGTTTCGGTGACCGGCAGGATGGGTTTGGATTGTATTGAAAATGATGAGGTTCACCTGCGTACGGGCGGGGTGGCGAGCGTTTCAACCGATTTGAAATGTTTTAGATTGGGATTATTTCGTTGATTATTGTGTTGGTTTTTTGTAGGGGAGAAGGATTGGAGTAAAAATCTCTTAATGGAATACGGTGGCAATTCTCCAATCCTTCACCCCACGCAATCACCCGCCATCATTAATGGCATCCATCCCGTTCGATATTTGATCATTCGTTTTTCAATCACCCTGTGGTTTCGGTGACTGGCAGGATGGGTTTGGATTGTATTGAAAATGATGATGGTTCGCCTGCGTACGGGCGGGGTGGAGAGCGTTTCAACCGATTTGAAATGTTTCAGATTCGTTTTCCAATCACCTTTTGGTTTCGGTGACCGGCAGGATGGGTTTGGATTGTATTGAAAATGATGATGGTTCACATGCGTACGGGCGGGTTCGGAACCCGCCCGTACGTTGAACCTGCCGGCATGTTGAATCCGCACGTACGTTGAATCCGCCCGTACGTTGAACCTACCGGCATGTTGAACCCTCCCGTACGTTGAATCCTCCGGCATGTTGAACCCGCCCGTACGTTGAATCCGCCGGCATGTTGAATCCACCGGTCCGTTGACCCCGCCCGTCCATTGAACCCGCCCGCAAGACCAAACCACGGAAGGGCTGGAATGGATGTCGGATCAGAAATTTGATGGAGTGCGATATTGACAGGTGGCAACGGTTTGGTGATTCTTTCAAATCCTGAATATCCTTTCACCGCTGAATATCATCAAATTTGGGAAAAATAGTGCGTAGTGCATAAAATTTTCCCTGTCATTTGATATAATCCATCTTCAAACTTATACCTCTTCAATGCATAAATTAGACATAGCACAGGAAAATGACCCTTGAATGAGCAGACAGTGAATCAAAACAACCCGGAAGCAGCTGTAAATGAAAATTCCATCAACTGGGCTGATATTATATCCTCAGCCATGCCGGTCGTACCTGGTTATTTACCCATTGGCTTTGCCTATGGCGTTCTGGCGATCAATGCCGGTCTTTCAACTTTTCAGATCGTTTTGATGTCGATCATTGTTTATGCCGGATCGGCACAGTTAATCGCTGTCAGTTTGTTCGCCCAATCAATTCAGCCTTTATCCATCATCGCCACTACTTTTATCGTTAACTTACGGCATATGCTCATGTCTGCGGCCCTGGCACCCTCTTTACGCGATTGGAAATCCTACCAGGTAGGTGTATTCAGTTATGAATTAACAGATGAGAGTTTTGGCGTGCATAGCCTGAGGTTTGATCGCGGTGAGAATCAGCCAAAGTCGACCATCCTCATCAATGTTATTTGTCAGTCTGCCTGGGTATTGGGCAGCTTTTTGGGAGCAGTAGCAGGAAATTTAATCCAGGATGTGCGCCCCTTCGCTTTGGACTACGCCTTGCCTGCCATGTTTATTGCCTTATTAATTTTACAAATAAAACACCGTCGTCATCTCATCATTGCCATCTTAAGTGCCGGGTTATCCCTGGTTCTCTGGCAATTGGGAGCCACCCAATGGCATGTGATCATTGCTACTATTATCGCCGCAACCATTGGCGCAGGAGTTGAAACATGGCAGAAACAAACGTCCTGATCACTCTGGTGGGCATGGCACTTGTCACCTACCTGCCGCGCTTAATCCCTGCCTGGGTGCTGCGTGATAAACAGTTACCAGCTTTCCTGGTTGCCTGGTTGCGTTATGTGCCGGTGGCTGTACTGGCAGCTTTGTTATTGCCTTCATTATTAATTGAAAATAACCAGATCAATTTCTCCGCCAGTAATCTTTATCTTTGGGCTGCCATCCCGGCTGGATGGGTTGCCTGGAAGAAAAAGAGCCTTTTTGGTACAGTCATCGTTGGCATGCTGGTCGTAGCGCTGGTGCGCTGGATTATCCGTTGATCTCAGATTTGCGCTTTGATCCTTTTATTGCGCCACCACGGCCATAGGTGGATGCCCAATCCCAGCGCAAACATGGTCAATCCAACCACCCCCAGGATGGGCAAATCGGCATAAAAACCACCTGCAAATCCAAAAATCGTAAAAAAGATATGAAACGTTAATGGGACCGCTAGAATTGTCTTATCGACATAAGCTTCCTTCTTTAATCCCGGTTTGACAACATAAATAATCACTCCACCCGCCAGTATGATCAGCAGCATGCTCATCGCACTGACCAACTCAGTTTTGGCAAATACATTGGCAAAAACTGAATTGGTGATCGCCAGAATGACCACAGAAATTAATAAAGCTATCAATGGATATGATTTACGTAACCAGAGCGGATTGTACCGTTTGAGAATGTTTCGGAACCAATAAAGGAACCCGCTATACGACACCACCACGATGTACCAGGCCCAGAAGTTCCCCCAGGGCACGCCAAACCACTGCCAATCCAAGGGTATTACCCAATTCCAGAAACCCAGGCGGATGGCGATCACATCCATTGCCAAATCCAGGTTGAGCGCCAGCATGCCCACCAGAAAGGGACGGGCATAATCGGGCATCTCGAGGTGTTTGACAAACTCCATGCCGCTATAGATAATGACAGCCCATCCCAAACCGATGCAGAGCGGTGCTCCATCCAGCATGAGAATGAATTCGCCATATTGGTATGCTTCCAACTGCTGGATCGTCATCCATTCCAGAAATACACCAAAAATCAGAGCAAAGACCAACTCCAGTTCTTTGCCACTTTTTTGTCTGACAGCATGCCAGAAACAAGCAATAAAAAGGAGTATGGTCAGGATTTCGAAGAGATTAAATGCTATTTTTTCCATCACTCTTTTGATTGTATCCCAATTTGCAGCATTTCGATAATTGGGACTGTGGATTTTATTAAGATGTTAAAAGCATCGTTTTCAAAAATGCAAGGTGCTCTTGAAACAAAATTCGACTGGTTATAATGAGGGCAATTTTATCTGTATCTTCATATTTAAGGATGTACGAATGACAATTGAACCCAGTGGTTATTATGTTCCTAATCGCATTGCTCGATATGTGATCGTGACTCTGCAAGATTTGATGGGTGAAAATGGACTGAATGCTGTACTGAAACAGAGCGGTCTGCCTGGCTATCAGGAGATCTGCCCACCTGACACGATGGATAACGTCTTTGATTTTTCTATCTACTCTGCCATTTGTGAAGCGGTAGCCAACACCTATGGTCCACGTGGAGCCAGGGTATTCCTCATTCGCGCTGGTAAAGCCGGCTTTCGCAATGGCATCCAAAGTTTTATCGATAATTACGGGTCCAGCCTGGAAAGAACCGGGAGATTTGTACCGCTTTCAATTAAATTACCCCTGTTTCTCAAATGGATCGCTAAAAACTACACCGAAACCAGTGACCGGATTGTTGAGGTAAAGGATGCTGGTGATCATTACCTCTACATTAATAAGCGCTGTCCGGTTTGCTGGGGACGTCATCCAACCACGCCTGATTGCCATATCACGTTGGGTTTTTTACAGGAAGCCACCAGTTTTATCTCGAATGGTGCCCAATTCCAAATCCGTCAAATTACTTCGATTGGTGCCGGAGATGCGAGTTGTGATTTCATTGTCCCAAAACGGCCAATTGAGTAAAAACTGAAAAAAGGAGGTGCTATTATTTTGATTTAACCAGGAATACATTATTTACCAAATTTTGGAGATCAATAACCACAAAGATGCAATTTTCTCACCAGTTTTAACTGTTTTTCAAATTTTCGATACCGGTAAATTGGTAATATAAAAAGATTTTCTGTATAATAATTGCATCCACAAAATATCCACACAAGGTATATCCAACATGGAAGAAAAAGAAGTCGTCGTTGAAGCTTTCACCGAGCTTGCCCCACGCTATGAAAATGTAGTCAATCATGAATTAAATAAATTCTGGGGCTGGAGCTACCAGGGATTTATTCAATTTCTCATTGAGAACACTCCTATTTCCAATGGGGAATTATTGTTGGATATAGCAACAGGCACCGGCGTCATTCCTCGCGCAGTGATGCAAGCCAATCCCAATTGTAAAATCGTCGGGATCGACATCACTCAGGCTATGTTGAAGTATGGCAAACAAAAATTAGGAGCGGAACTATTCGGAAAGAAAGTCTTTCTAACCAATGGTGATGCCATGTGGATGCCTTATAAATCTTCATCTTTCAATCTGATACTGTGTGGCCTGGCTACCCACCACATGCAGGTCGATCTACTGACAGCAGAGATTTACCGGATCCTGCAAGAAAACGGCCGTTTTTCACTGGCCGACGTAGGTGGATCAAAATTATGGCGTAATCCAGTGATTAATTTCTTCATCAAAATCCTTGCGTATCTTTATTTTCTCATTACCGAAAACAAAGACCGGGCCTGGGCAGAAGCTTCCGCTGTCTCTAATGTCTTTACAGCAGATGATTGGCAGCAGATTTTATCCAAAGCCGGATTTAAACAAATAAAAGTCACCTTATTAAAATCCAGGAAATTTTGGGTCCCCGACCCTTTATTAATTCAAGCTACAAAATAATCAGAAAAACCGAGGAGATTGAGAAATGGCGACGATTAAAGAGTTGATGCAGCAGGGCAAAAAAGCCGAAATCTGGACGAAACTGTGTGGACATCTGGACTTGAATATTGATGAATACATGGAAATTCAAGAACGTTTGTTGTTTGAACAAATTGACTACCTCAAAAACAGTGAAATTGGAAAAGCATTACTGGGAGAGAAGACCCCTTGCACCCTGGAGGAATTCTGCAATCTGGTTCCATTGACGACTTATAAAGATTACCTTCCGTTTTTAATGGATCAAAAATCAGATGCGTTACCCTTTGAACCTTTCGGCTGGGCTCGTACATCTGGCCGCTCAGGGGAATATCCTTGGAAATGGGTTCCTTACACAAAACAAATGTTTGATCAACTTGGCAATGGCTCCATCAGTGCTATTGTTATGTCATCCGCTACCCGCAAAGGAGAGGTCAATATCGATCCCCATAATGTGGTTTTATTGGGGACAGCTCCTCGCCCTTACATGTCCGGTTATTTAAGCCTTTCCGTGGAGGAACAATCCGGTTTCCGTTTTGTCCCGCCGCTTGCTGAGGGTGAAAATATGGACTTTGGTGCGCGTATTAATGCCGGTTTCAAACTAGGCATGATCACCGGGTTGGATTACTTCTATGGCCTTGCCAGTATTCTGGCCAAAATTGGTGAAAGGTTCGAAGACGGTGGTGGTACCGGAAAACCTTCCATGGCGATGCTAAAACCCAGTGTCCTAACCCGATTGGTCAAAGGATATATGAATGCCAAATTGGGAAAACGCAATTTATTGCCCAAGGATATCTGGAATATGAAAGGGGTGTTGACTGGTGGTACCGATACAGAAATCTTCCGTAAAAAAATTGAATATTACTGGGGAAAACCACCTTTAGAAGGCTATGCCTGCACAGAGGGTGGTATTTTTGGTTTCCAAGCCTGGAGTTATAAAGGCATGACATTGGTGCCGGACAGCAACTTTTATGAGTTTATTCCCTACGAAGACCATATCAAAAGTAGACTTGATAAAAACTTCGTTCCCAAGACCGTCCTTTTCCGTGACCTGAAACCTGGCATTTATGAGATGGTTTTCACCAACCTTTTGGGTGGCGTTTTCACGCGCTATCGTATTGGTGACCTCATTGAAGTGATTTCTATGCGTGATGAGGAAATTGGCATCAATCTGCCCCAAATTCGCTTTTACTCGCGCTGTGATGACATCATCGACCTGGGAGGATTGGTTCGCCTGACCGAAAAAGCTATCTGGTTCGTGATTGAAGCCTGTAAATTCAAATATGTGGATTGGATTGCCAGAAAAGAAGATGCCGATGGAAAGCCGATTTTGCATCTGTACCTTGAATTACCAGAAGGTGATCCAACACCTATCGAGAAAATCGAAGAAGATTTACGAGTAAAATTCCGCGCCATGAACAACGAATTTGGCGATTTTGAACAAATGCTCGGGAAAGAACACTTTATCGTCACCCGCATAAAAGATGGTGCCTTCGCAAAATATATGGAAGAACAAAGAGCGGCTGGCGCAGATCTTGCACACTTAAAACCAACACATATGCAGGCACCGGAGAAAGTAATCAAACGTTTATTAAACTAGGGGCTTTGGCTATGACACAATGAATTTCACCCTTACATCACTGATTCCATTAATCGCCTTCTTTTTGTATTTAGGGCTATATCTGGCAACCACATTTTCGAAAGCATCGACCCAGATCCAGGAACGAAATGCTTTTAAAGCATATCTGGCCATGATGTTGTTATGGGCATTGGCTGCTTTTCTATTATTAGCTTCCGTAGATAATCATCCAACGTTCTGGTTCCGATTAATGGCCTTCGGTGCAGTCGGTTCAGCGGTGACACTGATAAATTTTGTCCGCAGGGTCACCGCCAAACGCTGGGTCTGGATTAATTGGGTCTACTTCTACGGGATCGTTAGTTTTCTATTAATGATGTTCACCCCTCTCGGTGTTCAATATGCAGTCATGGAAAACTCGGAAGTCCATTACGAGTTCGGACCTCTTCTTTTTTTGATCGCCGGGCCTGGGTATCTCTTAATTATTTTTAGTCTTTTTTCGCTAATCAGGCGATTTCAGGAATCAGATGATGTAATCATTCGTAACCGATTAAGATATTTGATTCTCGGATTTGCAATCATTTTATTTATTTCACTGGTGAATTTCACTCCCTTAGGAAAATACCCCATTGATCTCGCCGGAAATTCCATTACGGCGATGTTAATTTCCTATGCGATTCTCAGGCACCAGCTTTTAGATATTAAGGTGATTATTCGCAGAAGTATATTGTATTCAGTCCCAACCATCATGATCGGAACTGTGTACTTTTTAATCATTTCATTCGCACTAACCGTATTCTCCAGATATTCGAATGTTGAAATTTTTGGGGTTTCCTTTTTCGTTGCGATCATAACAGCCCTGATCGCCCAACCATTTCGTGACAAAGCCCAATCGATCATCGATAGGCTTTTCTTTCGGGAGAAATATGACTCCAGCTTGATGCTGCAACGCCTCAGCAGCCGTACGGCTCTGGTTCTCGATCTGGAACAGGTCACCAATATGATTTTAAAGGATCTGACAGAAACGCTGCATATTCAAAACGCTGCTTTTTTTCTCAAAAGAGGAAAAGGTACTGGCTATTACCTGTCTGCTCAAATAGGTCTGGAACCCTTTATCAAAATTCGCATGAATGAAAATCACCCCATCGTTTTGTGGCTTTCCAGCCATAAATCAGTTTTGGGAAAAAAAGAGTTGGATTTATTACCTTACTTCAAATCATTGTGGCGAAGAGAACGGGAAGATCTTGAAAAACTCAATGGAGAACTGTTCATTCCTTTATTGGTGAAAACAGAGCTGGTTGGCATCTTTGTCATTGGTCCGAAAAGATCCGACCAAGGCTATTCACCGGACGATCAACTCACGTTAACCACCCTCGCCAACCAGACTGCTGTGGCTATTGAAAACGCCCGTTTATACAGAATTGAGCAGGATCGGCGGGAAGAATTAACCATGTTATTTAACATGTCCCGGCAATTGGTGGCAACCGACGACGTAGATACGGTCATAAATACGATCACTCAATATGCAACCATCAGCACAAATGTCACCTATGCGAGAATTCTCACTCCGGATTCTTCCGGCTCCTTCGTATGCCGGGCTGCTCATTCCGTCCGCGATATTGATCCGAATTTAAAAATTGGCAAGGTCGAACCAGAAATCATGAATGTCGTTTACCGGCAGATTCAGAATTCCGGAAATTATATGATCCTGGAAAAAAATGGTTCTTCAGAATCAGAGGAATTTAAGATGGCATTATTCCTTGACCTTGCAACCAGTGTTTGTATCTATCCATTGAAGGTAGTGGACGAATTTTTGGGGTTGTTAATCCTGGGAGAAGAACGCCATACCCAACGCGAACCCTTTGATGCCAATAAATTACAATTAATTAGTTTAATTTCTGATCAGGCTGCCAGCGCTCTCCGCCGTTCGGTTTTGCATGCAAAACTGGAGGAAAGTTTCATCGAAACCGTCGTTGCTCTTGCAAATGCTGTTGAAGCGCGTGATACCTACACCGAAGACCATAGTGCCCGTATGGAAGAATTGGTGGTGGAAGTCTGCCGTCAATTGAGCTTCCCGGAAGAAGAAATAATAAACATGCGCTGGGCAGCACGCCTGCATGACATTGGAAAAATTGGTGTGCCAGATCAAATTCTACGAAAACCCGGTAGTCTGAATGAAGAAGAATGGGTATTGATGAAACAGCACCCGCAAATTGGATCAAAAATTCTGGCACCCATTTCAAAAATGGCCTCTGTCAGTCCGATCATACGAGCCCACCACGAAAAATTTAACGGCATGGGTTACCCGGATGGGCTGGCGAATGAGCAGATTCCCTTAGGTGCCAGAATCCTGGCTGTTGTCGATGCTTATGTGGCGATGACCGACGACCGTATTTATCGAAAAAGCCTGGGACACGAAAAAGCAGTATCTGAATTGATCGATAATAAGGGCAGCCAGTTCGATCCGGAAATTGTGGATATTTTCCTCAAGATTATCGAAAAAACTGATCATCAGAATGTAGACATATTTCAATAATCCGGCTCAAACCCTTGCATTTTTTATTATAGATTTCTTTATATCGATCAGGAATCTATTCTCTGAGCGGTTTTCCTGTTTCTTTTTTCACAATACCGTCAGAATTTTGTGCAAAAAATCACAATTAGGGCAAATTTGGTATTAATTATCAAAATTTATTGACAAGCGAATTTTTTTTTGATAATATGAATAAACATTCATATTATTTCAAAATATATCCAGGTTTTTAAATACCCCACTTAACATTATTGTTCCATCGTCACCAAATCCTTTTGAAGAGCAAAAGTTGTGTTTGCTTTTAATTTCACCCATAAAAGAGAGGACTGATTATGCTACGTTTTGGAGAAAGTGTTCAGGAATTTTTAAAAAGGGAAGGGATGTCCCGGCGTGATTTCTTGAAGTTTTGCAGTGTGATGGCAGGTGCGCTTGCTCTGCCCCATAAGGAGGCTTTTGCCATTGCAAGAGCTTTAGGATCACCAAAACGCCTTCCTGTCGTCTGGCTTGAACTGCAAGATTGTGCTGGATGCAGTGAAGCCTTCCTCCGGTCTTCCAGCCCGACTGCCGCTGAGTTGGTACTGGAAGTCCTGTCCGTTGATTACCATGAGACCATCATGGCGCCTTCAGGCTTTCAGGCTGAGAAATCGAAAGAGGATGCAATTGCAGCCGGTGGGTATGTATTGGTGGTGGAAGGCTCCATTTCTAATGCAGGGGTAGGTGAATATTGTTGTATCGCAGGCAAATCATCCCGCTACATTCTGGAAGAGGCAGCCAAAAATGCGCTGGCAATCATTGCCGTTGGAAACTGTGCCACCTTTGGAGGCATTCCAGCAGCCAATCCCAATCCAACCGGCGCTGTCGGCGTTTGGGATATTATCAAAGATAAGCCCGTCGTTAATATACCGGGCTGTCCCATGAACCCGGCGAATCTGACAGCTACAGTCGTTCATTTCCTCACCTATGGAAGTTTGCCGGCTCTGGATAATCTTAATCGCCCGTTATTTGCTTTTGGCCGCCGGATTCATGACAATTGCGAACGACGGGGTCATTTTGATGCTGGGGAATTCGTGATGGAATGGGGAGATGACGGCCATCGAGCAGGTTGGTGTTTATATAAAATGGGTTGTAAAGGTCCAACCACCTACCACAATTGCCCAACCATTCGTTATAATGACGGGGTCAATTGGCCAATCGGTGCCGGACATCCATGCATTGGTTGCTCTGAGCCAGGTTTTTGGAACTGGGAAGTTTATAAACCTGTCACATTAAATGCGGTAACCCCACCCACCACTTATCCATCTGTCGATAAGCCGGAACGGGAAATATCACCTGCCAGTATTGCGATCAGCGGTACTGCGGTTGGTGCCATTGCAGGCGCTGCAGGTGCTTTTGCATATTCATCCCTCACCCAACGTTCAAACAACACGAAACCAGTTGTTGAGGAAATCGAATCAGAAGAATCTGCTGAGCATTAAAAGGAGAGCTACTCATGGATGTAAATCGAAGAGATTTCCTAAAAATTGCAGGGGCCGGGCTGGGTACGCTTGTTCTGCCTTCACTCAACGTTCATGCAGCAGCCATACCAGGCACTCTGGAAAATGCTCATGCTATGTTATATGATTCAACCTTATGTGTTGGCTGCCGTGCCTGTCAGGTTGCCTGTAAGAACCGCTCAGGGCTTCCTTATGTCATGGATGAAAACCAGATGTATGAAATGCCCACCGATTTGGATGGTGACACCTGGACATTAATCAAGCTTTACCAGGATACCGAAACTTATTCCTATGTCAAGAAGCAATGCATGCATTGTCTACAACCAGCCTGCGCATCCGTTTGTCCGGTATCAGCGTTGGAAAAGACACCAGAAGGTCCGGTCGTATATCATAGTTATAAATGTATTGGCTGCCGCTACTGTATGACAGCCTGTCCATTTGACATTCCAAAATATGAATGGGAAGAAAAAAATCCAATTATTCAGAAATGTGATTTCTGCGCTGATTTGCAAGCTGCCGGTCAACAACCCGCCTGTAGCGCGGCTTGCCCTACCGGTGCTTTGATCTCAGGTACCCGCACAGAAATGCTGGAAATAGCCCATCAACGCCTGGCTGATCATCCCGACCAATATTTCAACCATGTGTATGGTGAACATGAAGTAGGTGGTACCTCCATGTTATATCTTTCCAACGTTTCTTATGAAAAACTCGGTTATCCAACATTGAAAGACCAACCCATCCCTGAAATTACCTGGCCTTATATGAAGGCTGTACCATTTGTCTTTTTCGGGATGGCTGGAGCGATGTCCGCTATTTATTATTGGACACACCGCAACGAAGAAGAAAAGGAGGGTTAGTATGGCTACCGGTACAAACAACATTCGATTACGAAAGTATCCGGTTGGCGCAGGCATGATACTGATTTGGATAACCGGTGCCATTGGCTTGAGCATCGCTGTCTATCGCTGGATCGTCGGGTTGAGAATCACCAATATGAGTGATAACCGCCCCTGGGGGATCTGGATCAGTTTTGATATGATGAGTGGTATCGGACTGGCAGCCGGTGCATTCAGTGTGGCTGCCATTGTGTATATTTTCAACATTAAGAAACTATATCCCATCGTACGTCCAACCATTCTCACAGGGTTTATCAGTTATATCCTGGCTGCTCTGACGCTTTTGGCAGATCTGGGTTTACCACAAAATATCTGGCATCTGATCATTTACTGGAACATACACTCACCACTCTTTGAAATTGGTTGGTGTGTGATGGCGTATACGACCGTATTGTTATTGGAATTCAGCCCCATTGTCTTTGAGGCATTGGGATGGAAAGCCCCCCTCAAATTAATTCGTAGCATCACAATACCCCTGGTGATTTTCGGTATTGCCCTCTCTACTTTGCACCAATCCACATTGGGTACCATGTTAACCGCCCTGCCTTACCGGATTCATCCCTTCTGGTATTCACCGTTAATGCCGGTTTACTTTTTCCTGACTGCCATTGCAGCTGGTTTGGCAATGACGGTTTTCGAAAGCTACCATTCCGCCAGAACTTACCAGCAGAAATTTGAAATAGGGATTGCTTCCAAAATAACCAGTTGGATCCCCTACGTTCTGGGATTATACATCGTAATTAAAGTGGTGGATGTCATTGTGTCTGGCACCTACATTCGTCTTGTTCAGGACCCCTGGCCAACCTTCATGTTTCTGATCGAGATTATGGGAGGTGCATTAATTCCTGCCATCATGTTCTCGGACAAGCGCATCCGAAGTAGTCTCAGTGGTATGGTATGGGCTTCATTCCTGGTCATGGGTGGTCTGATCTTGAATCGATTCAACTCTACCCTGGTATTTATGAATGGCGATTTCTATTTTCCCAGTGCGGCTGAGATAGCCGTATCCATCGGTCTAACCTGCTTGGGTATCATCATGTTCGATGCGGCAATCCGCTTCTTACCGATGTATCCAAATCCTCGTGAAAAACAAGAACAAAAAAATTTAGAAAACAGCAAATGGGAAAGGAGCCCAAATGATGGCAAAAGTCGTAATTGATCCAATCACTCGTATCGAAGGACATTTAAGGATTGAAGTGGAAGTAAAAGATGGTGTAGTCACCGATGCCTGGAGTAGCAGCACCATGTTCCGTGGCATTGAAACAATATTGGAAGGACGCGATCCAAGGAGCGCCTGGACGATAACCCAGCGTATCTGCGGTGTTTGAACGACTGTACACGCAGTCAGCTCCGTGCGAGCTGTAGAAGATGCTTTAAAAATCAAGGTTCCCACCAATGCCCGTCTGATCCGCAATATTATTGAGGCGGTACAATTCATCCAGGATCACGTGGTTCATTTTTACCATTTGCACGCTCTGGACTGGGTGGATATCGTCAATGCCCTCAGTGCCGATCCAAAGGCCACCTCTGAATTGGCAGAATCAATCTCTACCTGGCCAAATTCCAGTGAAAATTATTTCCGAGGTGTACAGGAACGTGTAAAGAAATTTGTTGATAGTGGTCAATTGGGTATTTTTGCCAATGCGTATTGGGGGCACCCGGCTTATAGCCTGCCGCCAGAAGCAAATTTGATGGCAGTTGCCCATTATCTGGAAGCGCTGGATTGGCAGCGGGAAATCATCAAAGCCCATGCCATCCTTGGCGCAAAAAATCCCCACCTGCAAACCTACCTTGTCGGCGGGATGTCAATCCCGGTTGATCCCAACAGTGAAGCGGCGATCAATGCTGACAAAATCGCTCAACTACTGGGTTTATTCGCCAAAGCTAAAGATTTTGTAGAAAGGGTTTATCTTCCGGATGTGCTGGCAATTGCTCCTTTCTATCTGGACTGGGCAGGTTTAGGTGAGGGGTTGGGTAATTTTATGTCCTATGGTGACATTCCGTTGATAGATGACTTTGATCCCAATAATCCGGATCATCTCTTCTTCCCCCGCGGAGTTATTCTCAATCGGGACCTCAGCAAAGTTCATCCTCTTGATCCGGAAAAGATTCATGAGTATGTCACTCATTCCTGGTATTCCTATGCGGATGAAAGTGTCGGATTACACCCTTCCGTTGGAGAGACGAACCCCAATTACACAGGCCCCAATCCTCCCTACGAATTTTTAGATACGGACAAAAAATATTCCTGGCTGAAGGCACCCCGTTATGACGATAATTCTATGGAGGTCGGCCCATTAGCCCGTATGTTAATTGGTTACGCTTCCGGGCAAAAACGAGTGGTTGAACTGGTTGATACAGTTTTAACAAAATTGAATGCCCCCGCATCGGCTTTGTTCTCAACCTTGGGTCGTGTGGCTGCTCGCTGTGTAGAAACTGTCCTGTTAGCCGAACAGCTTCAACCCTGGACAATGGAACTGGCAGAAAATATCGGCAAAGGTGACCTGCGCATTCATGAACAGGATCATTGGGAACCTTCTACCTGGGAAGCTGAATCAATGGGTTGGGGTTGGACAGAAGCACCACGTGGTGCTCTGGCTCATTGGATCCATATCAAAGACGGAAAGATCGCTAATTACCAGGCAATCGTTCCTACTACCTGGAATGGATCCCCACGGGATGCCAAAGGAGTGATGGGTGCTTATGAAGCAGCTCTGGTCGGCACACCGGTTGCAGATCCCGGTAAACCAGTGGAAATCCTGCGCACAATCCACTCCTTCGATCCCTGTATGGCATGCGCGGTTCATGTATTGGATGCGGAAGGCAATGAAATTACCAAAGTGATTGTGATGGATTAGAAGTTGGAAAAAACACTCATCCTGGGCGTTGGTAATTATTTATTGTCAGATGACGGGCTTTCTATCCATGTTCTGGAACGCCTTCAGGCGGAACATCTTATTCCAGACGAAATAGAAGTGATTGATGGTGGTACGTGCGGTCTGGACCTTCTCCAATATCTGGAAGGGGTCACCAATCTGATTCTTATTGATGCCGTGAAAACCAGAGATGGCATTCCAGGCTCAATTGTCCGCTTGGAAGGTGATCAGATCCCTGCATATCTGACATTAAAAATTTCTCCCCATGACATTGGATTACCAGATTTGTTAGCCACTGCAAAATTACGTGATCTTTATCCGGAGAAAATCGTCGTTTTTGGGATTGTGCCAGCTTCCTTGGAATTAGGTTTAGACCTTTCTCCAGCAGTTTCTGAGCAGGTGAAGCCATTAATTGATTTAATTCAAAATGAGGTTAATGCGTTAATCTCTGTGTAGCTCCATCCAAAATTGAGTGGGTCAGGGTGTTTTTGACAGGCATGTTTCTGTCAAAAACACCCTCAAATCCCATCTAATGGAGCGGACATTGCAATTTCTCCTGTTCTTGAATACACTGACTTTCCACTAATATCCTTTATAATGTAGTGATGTCAATCACACAGCCATCATCGCCGTTAACCAAACCCAAACATTACAATTTAGAAATCCTGCTTTTTTCATCCATCCGCATCCTTGTGCATGCCATGATGCGCATGGTGTACCCGTTCCTGGCGGTGTTTGGTCGTGGACTGGGTGTTGACCTGACCACAATTTCCTTAGCTGTCACCATTCGAAATTTGGCAGCCATTCTGGTGCCTTTCATTGCTTCAATTTTTGACAAACGCAGTCGCCGCAGCGGCATGTTGACTGGCATGGGGCTCTTTATTGCAGGGTGTGCTGTGGTTACTTTTTGGCCAACCTTCGTCGTCTTTATCATCGCATTGAGCTTAACTTTCATTGGTATGCATGTATTCGTTGCTTCCATGCAGGCATACCAAAGTGATACCATCCCCCTGCCCATTCGAGGTCAGGCAATCGTGATTACCAGCACTGGCTGGGCATTAAGTTCCGTAATTGCAGTACCCCTGATCGGATTTCTGATTGGGCGTTTCGGCTGGTTAGCCCCTTTCCCGGCAATGGGTATTTTAGGCGTCATCTCCATCTTTTTTCTCTTATGGCTGGTGCCGCGGGGACGAAAAAGCATACAGGATCAGTCACAAAAAATTCAGCATGGCATCCTGCAGGTTTTCACCTCCCGCACCGCCATTGCCGGAGTACTGATGATTTTGTTTTTTTGTGCTGCTCATGAGGTTGTCAATCTCGTATTTGGGGTCTGGATGGAAGATAATTACGGTTTATCCATCAATGCCCTGGGTGTGGCATCGACAGTCATTGGTCTGGCAGAGTTATTATCGGTCGCAATTGTTAGTTGGCTGATCGCCAAACTAGGTTCCAAACGCACCGTCGCCATTGGGCTGGTTTTCAGTGCCATTACCGCCTTAACACTTCCCTGGCTGGGAGGTTTTGGATTATGGGGAGCAGAAGCTGGCCTCTTCCTATTCAATCTTGCCTTTCAGATGCCCTTTATTGCTTATGCACCATTGCTCACCGAAGTACTGCCACTGGCAAGGGCTTCGCTACTGGGTGCTACACTGGCGTCTGTCGGCGTTGGGCGTATGCTGGGTGCTCTGGCAGCTCCGTATTTATTCGCCAGAGGATTTCAATTCAATGCCCTGGCTGCCATGGTCTTATTTCTGATTTCTTTATTTACCCTCACTAAAGTGAAAACCCATCTGGAACAAGCTGTTCCAGTGGGCTAATCAAAGCTTTGGCTTTTTACTTTCTAATCAGCTCTTACTATTTAATTAAATCAAATATTTTGAATCGTCTTTACAGCCCAGGCAGCTGCTTTTTCCAACTCCCCCTCTCGTAAAGGCCCTTCTATTCCATTAACCATAAAACCTTGCGATGGGATTATCTCAGTTCCGCCCAATTGCACCAATTGCCGGGAAATTTTTTTATCTGCATAACCAAATAATTTCACCACTAGTGCCAGGAAGATATTTTTCTTCCCTTCTTCTGGAATTAAGCGTGTATCAAAGGCGGCAATCTGAACACCTGATAATCCGCCAGCAGGGATCTGTTTTAAAAATTGATCCAGAGCATTGGTGGCTTTAAAGCGACGGGTGGGGGAACCCACAATTAATGTCTTAAAGCCATCCAGATGTTCAGGTAGAACTTCACCGACAATGCGCAGATCTACGACCAGGTGTTCTTGCAATGCATTAGCCATTGCCCGGGCAATTTTCGCTGTATTCCCAAAGACTGAGTCGTAAATGATGAGAGTATTTTTCATACGTTTCCTGTTTAACTTCACTGCACATTATAAGTGAAATAATCAAGAAATACAGCCCCGATTTGACCGGGTTTTTAAAATCTTACAAGAATGTAAAGTGAAGCTTCATTTTTATATTACCGGTTTCCCTGCGAGGCTACCAAGTCATGGTTTAATAGGACTGATACCACCACCCCGTTTATGGAGAGACAGGTTGACAATTTCAGGACATCAAAATCATCCTGATCCGGAATTTCAGTAATCCTGGAAATCACCTGTTTCATAAAGCCTTAAAAAAACACTGACAATTTTCGGGTCAAGTTGTTTACCAGAAATTTCCTTGATGTAGTTTACAATCTCATCCTTTTTCCATGCCGGTCGATAGGGTCTATCTGCTCCTAAAGCGTCCCAAATATCCACCACAGCAAATATTCTGGCTGCTAGCGGAATATTCTCCCCCGCTAAGCCCTGCGGATAGCCGGATCCGTCCCAGTGTTCGTGATGGCTATACGGAATGTCAATAGCTTGTTCCAGAAAATCAATTCTTGACAATAAATTGTACGCATACACAGGGTGCTTTTTCATGACCATCCATTCCTCAGCGGTCAGAGGACCTGGCTTTAAGAGAATATTATCCGGAATACCCATCTTTCCGATATCATGCAGTAATGCTCCACGCTCGATATGGGGCAATTTCTCACTTTCAACCCCTAATTCCCTGGCAATTTTCAATGTTAAATTAACAACCCTGCGGCTATGCCCCGCAGTCTCATGTTCTCGTAATTCCAATGCATTTGACCAGCCTTGCAGGGTGGAATCATACGCCACCAATAGATCTTTCGTTATCCGTTGTAATTCCTTTTCCGTAATTCTTTGATCTTCTATAACACTTAACATCGCTGTGCGAGATTGATCAGCGTTTTGTAATAATCTTTGTAATTCTATTTGGATTAATTTCTCTTTCTCTTCGGACTGTTTACGGTTGGTAATGTCTTCCAGCATACCAATCGTAAATAACGGTTCACCGTTCTCATCACGCACCAGTGCTGAAATTAACTGTCCCCAAACAATACGACCATCTTTTCGAATTACCCGCTTATCGATGCTGAAAGAATCTCGCTCACCGCCTCTATATTCTGCCAACATTTGAAGGTTTTTTTGAAGATCATCTGGGTGTGAGATATCAGAAACCGATAGTGAGCAATATTCATCCAAATCATATCCCAGTATCTTTTCAATTGCTGGATTGCCAGCAATAAAATTTCCACTCATATCTGTTATAGAGATACCTAACGGAGATGACTCAAATATGCGCCGGAATTTTTCTTCACTTTTCCTCATTGCTGATTCTGATTCGATCAGTGAACTGATATCTCTGGCGATACCCAACACCCACTCCACCTGACCTTCTGAATTGAAAACTGGCGATAACCTCCAATCAAAAACAATCTTCTGATTGTTCGTATTGTTAACATTTTGTGGCCAGAGACCAACCCGTTTAACCAGTTCTTCATTTTGAAAAACCTGCTTCAGATCCAACTCCAGGTTTTTCACCAGAGTCTTATCCTTAAAAATCTCATTAGGCGATTTACCAATAATTGAATCCTGGTCAAGCCCAAGCGTTTCAAAACCGGCCTGATTAAAATAATTAATTTTATTGTCACGCTCAAAAAGGATGATAATATCCTGGCTGCTCTCAGCCAAACTGCGGAATCTCCTTTCACTGGCGGATAGCTCCAGTTCATATTCTTTTTGTTCGGTGATATCGACATGGCAACCAATCACCTGCAAGGCTTTCCCATCCTGGTCACGCAAAATCATGCCCCTCGAGAGTATCCAGCGATAGGTACCATCTTTATGTCGTAACCTGAAAATTTCTTCATAGGAATTATCATCACCTTCTAAAGCAGCCTGGATGGTTTTTAAGGTATTGTCTTTATCTTCCGGGTGCAGTCTGATTTCCCATTCATGGTCGTCATTCTGGATTTCATCATCTTCATAGCCTAATTGATGTTTCCATTCTGAGGAAATATGCATCTCGTCTTTACCGACATCCCTATCAAAAAATCCTATGTTGGCTGCCTGTACTGCCAGGCTTAATTGTTCTTCACGTTCCCTCAGTTGCGTGTGCACTTTTTCGCGCTGGACACGGTTTACAAACAAGTAGCCCAAAATCATGGTTGCCAACGGATAAATTAATAAGACCGGGAAACTGATGGCAGCCAGTACCTCCAGCGCTGTTTTCATGGGCAGGGTCAGCATAAGTAAAAGCATGACAACATGGTTTAGAATCCCAAACAGATAAAGCTCAATCAGGGAGATTTGATCAGTTTGTTTACTGCGTAAGTAACGCCACAAAATGCCAATGGAACCACTGGCGAGAATAACACTAACACCAGTCCAGGCCGCTATACCTCCCTGATAAATCCTGAATATCGCCGTAACAGCCATAGCGACCAGCGTTGGCAAAAGCCCAAAAAATAAACCGGATATGCTTAACAGGATTGAGCGCGTATCAAAAATAATGCCAGGGGCAAAGATCCAGGGTTTTGTCATGAGTATGATGCCAACAAACCCTAAAATCAGGCCTACAAAGATTCTTTGGATATAAAATAAATTCTGATGCCAACGAATTTTTGTAAAATCAAATATTAGCGCTGTAACTAATAAAATTGCGGCATTATCGATTAATTGATGAAGACTGGATTCAAACATGGTTTTAATATTTCATTTGTTTCCTGAAAATTCGATATATTACTTTATATTTATTCCTTATTCTGACTTAATTTTATATTATCAGATAATAATAATTTATTTTCTTTCAAAAATGTTAATTAACCTAATACAAACTTATCAATTTGAAATTAGTGCAAAAGGGAGAGGAATGGTTCATCGATTAAAATCTGTCATCTCCTTCATAATTTTTAGTATAATCAATATGCAATCCGATTAGTCCAGGCGAGATCAATCTTTCTATGATTGATTTTATTTAAAAGGTCACTGTTTTTCCAAATCAACACGATTTTTAATAGACAATTCTTTTCATAAATCATTGTCTCTTATCCCTCAATTTAAAGGAATATCCATGTCAGATTTAATTAAAGTTCAATTCGTTGTTAATGGTCAAAGCGTTATCACCAGCGTCCCACCCAATCAGAAACTGATGGATTTTTTGCGGGACAATCTGGGATTGGTCAGTGTGAAAAATGGTTGTTCCACCGGACATTGTGGAACCTGCACCGTGATTATCAATGGAAAGGCCGAACGAAGTTGTCTGGTGTTGATGAAACGTGTCAATGGCAGTGTGGTTGAGACCATTGAGAATCTTACTCCGGCTGATGGATTACATCCGCTCCAATACAGCTTTATCACTGAAAATGCTGTTCAGTGTGGTTTCTGCACACCCGGCATGTTGTTGGCATCCAAAGCGCTCCTGAATCAAAATCTGCACCCGAATGAAGAAGAAATTCGTCAGGGGTTAAAAAACAATCTTTGTCGCTGTACAGGATATACCAGCATTATTAAGGCTGTACAGAAAGCCGGTAACTTGCTCGCACAAGGCACTGAAATTATTCCCTTAGAAGCACTTCAACTCCCTGAATCGCAAAATGGACTGATGGGCATGGAAAACCCTGATAAACACGCAATTGATGGGGTCACAGGTCGAATCAAATATGCAGATGACCTGAAACCAGACAAACTGATTTTTGGAAAAATAAAATATGCAGATTTTCCTTCTGCCAAAATTTTAAGTATTAATACAGAAGCTGCGTATCAGATTCCCGGCGTACGTTTGGTATTAACCGGGGATGATGTGGCTGGTACTAACCTGGTGGGGATCCTGCGTAGAGACCAACCTGCGATTGTGAAAGATCATGTTCGTTCTGTGGGTGATATTGTGGCTGTAATCTTCGCTGATTCAGAAGTCATAGCAGAGCAAGCCAGGGAGGCACTTCAAGTCGAGTACGAACCATTACCAGCTATCTTCTCACCCCAGGAAGCTATGCTTCCAGATGCTCCTATGATTCATGAATCAGGTAACATCTGCCATAAATCCTTCCTGAAACGGGGAGATGTGGAATCAGTCTTTCAAACAGCAGCCGTGGTGGTAGCAGGAATGTTCACAACTCCGTTTGTTGATCATGCTTTCCTGGAGCCCGAATCGGGTATAGCATATCCAGATGAAGAAGGAAATATCATCCTTGAATTAGGTACACAATGTCCCTTTGATGATCGCGACCAGATTGCTTCAGCTTTAGGTTTACCCCTGGAAAAAGTACGGGTTCGTCAGGCACCTATGGGGGGTGCTTTTGGCGGTAGAGAAGATATCGCTTTGCATGTGGCATTGGTTCTGGGTGCATTAAAATCCAGGTGCCCGGTGAAAATCACCCTTTCCCGTAAAGAATCCTTTCACGCGCATCCTAAACGACATGCAGCCTGGATGAATTACCGGCTGGCAGCTGATCATCATGGGAAATTTCTGGCGATTCAGGCTGATATGAGCGTGGATACAGGTGCCTATGGCTCCCTCGGCCCGGATATCATCGAAAACATGCTCACCTTCGGTGCAGGACCATATTTCATTCCGCACGTAGACCTGAATGTAACCGCCTGGCACACCAATAATATCCAGGCAGGTGCTATGCGTGGTTTTGGTGTTCCACAAGTTGCTTTTGCGGTGGAACAACTGGTAGATGAGGTTGCCCGGAAATTAAAAATCGATCCTTTCGATATTCGTATTCAAAATGCCCTGGATGTCGGTCTGGCGTTGCCCACAGACCACATCCTGGATGATAGCATCGGTATCAAAGCCACCCTGGAAGCAGCCCGAAAAGCATTACAGGAACTCGATTTGAACAAAAACGGAAAGAAAATCGGGATTGGCGTGGCATCCAGTCTTAAAAACATCGGCTTTGGTCATGGTGCCACTGAAACAGCAGGCGCTATGGCTGAGTTGCTGGAGGATGGATCCTTCCGTATACGGGTGGGTATGACTGACTTTGGGCAGGGAGCTTTCTCAGCCATGGCTCAACTGGCAGCGCATGAGTTGGGGGTCCACTACCACCAGGTAAAAGTAGAATATGCTGACACATCCGTTTCACCAGAGACAGGCCCGACCACAGCTTCCCGGCAAACTTACCTCACCGGGAATGCAGTCCTGCTCGCTGCTCGAGAACTCAAAACTAAAATTTTGGAACAGGTTTCTGAAGAGCTCAACATTCCGGTAGAAAAGCTGGATGTACAGCAGGGTATGGTGGTCATCCAATCTACAGGTAAAAAGTATGAGCTCTCCTCATTGGGCGAGCACATTACCGCCAATGGATTTTATCGCGCCCCATTGACAGTGCCCTTCACCGAAGAGATCAGCCCTGGCGTTCCGGATCGCAAACATTCCCGCCCCACCCACTTTACCTATGGCTATGGGACCCATGTTGCCATCCTGGAAGTGGATGAAAAGACCGGAAAAGTTAAAGTCCACACGATAATCGCTGCGCATGATGTTGGCAAAGCCATCAACCCGAAAATCATCCGGGGACAGATTGAAGGTGGTGTTGTAATGGGTATGGGGTATGGATTGAGTGAGGAATTTATCATCGAAAATGGTTTAATCAAGACAGATACCTTACGCAAATGTAACATTCCATCGATTGATCAAAGTCCGCATATCATTCCATTAATTATTGAAAATCCCGATCCCAATGGACCGTATGGTGCCAAAGGAATGGCAGAAGTATCTATCCTGCCTACAGCAGCTGCTGTTGTAAATGCCATCTACGATGCTGTCGGAGTTCGCATTTATGACCTACCCGCCAAACCCAAAAATATTCTGGCTGCACTGCACTCCAGAAAGGAGATCGATGACTAAAACAATCATTCACGGTGGAAAAATCGTTACCAGCCAGGCTGTAACTGTTGCAGATATTTTGATCGAAAATGGTGTAATTACGGATATTCAACCTGGTCTGGAATTTGCAGGTTCTAATCAAATTAATGCGCAAGGTAAACTGGTCTTACCTGGTGGGGTAGATGTGCATACCCATATGCCCTGGCCGACAGGCTCTTTTATCTCCACCGATACATTAGCCAGTGGTAGCCGCGCGGCAGCTTTTGGTGGTGTCACCAGCATCATCGATTTTGCTATCCCCAATGAAAATGAGAGTCTTCAATCAGCCCTGGACCGTAAATTGGCTGAAGCGACAATTGAAGCCTGGGTTGATTACAGCTTTCATATTAATATTCGTGGTGAAATCCATCGCAATTTGGGAGAAATTCCGGAATTGGTTCAGGCTGGTTTTCCGAGCTACAAAGTTTTTATGGCATATGAGGGCTTTCGTCTTCCAGATGCAGATTTGTTGCAGGTTCTGAAAACTGTACAAGAAGCTGGCGGCATGGTAAATGTGCACGCAGAAAATGGGCCCCTGGCTGATTACCTGACCACAGAATTAATCAGACAGGGAAAACGATCTTTAGCTTTCTTTCCACAAGCCCGTCCAGCCATCTGTGAAGAAGAAGCCGTATCTCGAATATTGACTTATCAGAAACAAACTGGTGTCCGGCTGCATATCCATCATGTCAGTACTGCGGCTGCTGTTGACCTGATCCGGTCAGCCAGAGCTGCCGGGCAACCGCTTACAGCAGAGACCTGTCCACAGTATCTGGTATTCTGTGATGAAGATTACTGTAGTGATCCGCAACTGGCAGCAGCCCTGGTATGTGCTCCTGCGGTTAAATCCAAACACGATCAGGCAGCCCTGTGGGAAGGACTGATTGATGGCACACTCAGTGCTGTAGCGACCGACCATTGCCCTTATTCAAAAGAACAGAAGTTCTCGGGGGGTGATAATTTCTCTCTGGTACCGGGCGGTATGGCAGGGGTTGAGACTCGTCTTCCACTTCTGTTTGATTATGGGGTAAATACAGGCAGATTATCCCTGAGCCAATTTGCTTTTGTCTGGGCGGAAGGTCCTGCCCGAAGTTTTGGATTATTCCCGCGCAAAGGAACGATTGCCATAGGAAGTGATGCTGACCTGGTAATCTTCGACCCGAATGAACAATGGAAGCTTAAAGCTGCTGATTTACATATGAACACAGATTACCTCTCCTATGAAGGATTTTCGGTCACAGGAAAACCAAAAATGACCATCTTACGGGGTGAAGTCATTGTGCAAGACAACCATCTGGGATCTGATCGATCCAGAGGAGCTTTAATCCCTCGCTCACTTCAAGCGCAATTCAAATCATAAGGAGTCACAATGCAGAGAACCTCATCAAATTTCGGCTTCAGCCAGGCATTGGTGGAAGCACAACGCTGCCTCAGCTGTTATCAGGCACCCTGCACCCAGGCCTGCCCGGCTGGGGTGGATGTTCCGGGTTTTATCCGCCGTTTTCGGGAAGATAATATAAGGGGTGCCAGTGAGATCATTTATGATAGCTGCCCTTTGGGATGCACCTGCGGCACTGCCTGTCCAACCTCTGTCCTATGTGAAGGAGCATGTGTACTGGAGCAACTGGGGCAAACCCCCATCCGTATTGGCTCTTTACAAGCTTTTATTACCGCTTCCTCTCCACTGGAGGAACCTCATCTTAACGAAATTCAAAAGAGGGTTGCCATTATTGGTGCTGGGCCGGCAGGGATTGGCTGCGCGGTACAACTCAATCGTCTCGGAATACAGGCAGATATTTTCGAACGGGATGACCAACCTGGCGGCATGGTTAACCGAGTCATTCCAGCCCATCGCCTTCCAGCAGAGCCCATGGAAACTGATCTCTTACGCTTACAGAATTGTGGGATTGGTTTTATTTACAACCAGGATATTAATGCCGATAAGCTAAACCAACTACGCAATGCCTATGATGCTGTCTTTGCCGGGGTAGGTCTGGCTGGTGAAAACCAGCCCAATCAACCAGGTACACAATCTACCGGCGTCTACTCAGCATTGGATATTCTGCAAAAAGACCGATTGGCAGCACTTGGTTATCGTACACCTCCACAACTGGGAAAACGAGTTCTGGTGGTAGGTGGTGGCAATGTTGCCCTCGATTCAGCTGTAGTAGCGAAACGTTCAGGGGCAGAACAGGTGCTGGTGATTTATCGGCGCTCCAAAGACGAAATGACCGGCTGGGAAAGTGAGTATCTGGAAGCCTGCAGCCTGGGGGTGGAATTCCGCTGGTTGAGTGTGATCGATGAAATCATTACTTATCAGGATCAATTACAGGCAGTTAAAATTGGTCAGATGCGTTTTGTATCTACCCATTTGGGAGGTAGGCGTTGGGTGGAAAGAGATTCAGCGATAGCCCCTTACACACTGCCCTGTGATACCCTCATTTTTGCATTGGGACAAACGCTGGAAGAAGGCATCCAGGAAATTTTAGGTTTTAAAGGCGATTCGACTTTGCTACCTTTGGTAGAAGGATCCTTTCAGATGCCTGTCCCGGGACTATTTGCTGCTGGTGAAGCGGTGAGTGGTGGTTCCACCATCGTGGCCTGTATGAGTGCCGGGATGGCAGCCGCACGGGAAATTGCCCAATTCCTACTGAGTCAGGATACGGAAGGAGAACAGCATGGACAAGCTTAATATTGATTTTTGTGGGGTACCATTTATCAACCCCTTCATCCTGGCAGCCGCCCCCTCGACGGATGACCGTGAAATGATTGCCCGTGGTTTTGATGCCGGATGGGCTGGAGCCGTTCTGAAAACCACCACCCTGGAAACCGAAGAAGTTTCTATTGCCTATCCAATCATGTCTTCCATCAATCCTGGCCCCAATATGGTTGGTCTGCACAATATTGATCTGGTCTCTGAACGCTATATTCATGAAATCGCCGAAGATATTCTTTGGCTCAAGCAACGCTTCCCACAGCAGCGGGTAATCGCCAGCCTGATGGGGCATACCCGCGCTGATTGGCACGATTTGGTGACCATTGCCGAACAAGCTGGTGCGGATCTGATCGAAGCCAGCATTTCCTGCCCGCAAGGTGCAACCTTGGAAGGGGAAGAAACACAGGGTTTCATGGTCAGTCAGGATCCTCGTCTGACTGAAAAGGTCACCCGCTGGGCGATTGAAGCCGTTCAGAATATCCCCGTCTATATTAAAATCAGCCCAGGTGTAACTGATATCAGCAGCATTGCTCGCGCAGTCGAACTTGGGGGAGGACGTGCCATCTGTGCTATCGATTCGCTGGAAGGGGTGGTCGGTGTAGATCTCAAGACTTTTTCACCCTTACCGAGTGTCCAGGGATACTCCTCACGGGGAGGTTTTACGGGAAAAGCCATCAAACCAATCGCCCTGCGTTGTATAGCGGATATTGCCGAGACGGTTAACATTCCCATTTCCGGTGTGGGTGGTATCTACAACTGGCGGGACGCCCTCGAATTCATGTTGCTGGGCGCTACCACTGTTCAGGTCTGTACCGCTGTTATGCAGCGTGGCTATGGTATTATTGGCGACTTGAAAAATGGACTCTCCAATTGGCTGGATCAGGCAGGTTATGATCAGGTGCAGCAAATCATCGGATTGTCTTTACCCAAACTCACCGAGCATGACCATCTCCCGCATGACATCAAAGTCATCTCCTACATCAACCACGAACTTTGCATAGGCTGTGGACTGTGCTACGTCGCCTGCGCCGATGGTGGCCATGTCGCTATCGAGTTTGGTTCTGATCGCAAAGTGGAGGTGGACCCAAAACGTTGTGTAGGCTGCGGTCTTTGTGCCCAGGTCTGCCCGGTCCCGGATTGCATCAGCATTGATTTATACTAAATTTTGAGTGGGAGGCTTAGATTTTTTAGATCTCTTCTACATCAATCAATTTGCTGATCTCCACTCCTAATGCGTAAGGAGCAATCTCATCCCCAATCCAGAGCTGTAACGTTTCGTCATACGGATTTCGATTCTGAATCTTAATTCTGGCACCAGGGATAATGCCCTGACCGCTTAAGTAACGTAATAAATCAGCCTGGTTTATCTTTACCCTGCGGACGATGGCTGCCTGTCCAACTGCCAGGTTCGACAGACTCAATGTGTCTGTATCGGGGAAATTGAGGTCTCGATCAGGAATCGGGTCACCATGGGGGTCAAATTGAGGATTTCCCAACAGGTTCGCCAGATGCTCCTCAAATTTTTCAGAAATAACATGTTCCAATTCCTCGGCTTCCGTATGCACTTCTTCCCAGGTGTAGTTCAATACTTCTACCAGAAACTGCTCAATTAATCGATGACGCCTGGTTAATTGTATGGCCAGTTTATTTCCAGATTCTGTCAATCTTACTCCCTGCCATTTCTGGTAATCAACCAGGGGAGGATCATGCTTGACTAATTTAATTAACATGCTGGTCACCGAAGGAGGTTTTACATTCAATAACGCTGATAAAGCCATCGTATTGGTGGTTTCTTCCTGCTGTGTCAATTGAAAAATTGCCTTCAGATAATCGCCTTCAGACTTAGAAATTTTTGAGATCAATTTGCCTCCTTAATGAAGGATATGACACCCGGCACACAAACATTCTTTACACCCAACCCGCCAATCGCACCACAGAAGCCACCAGGAACGTCACCAGAAAGGCAGTCCCCAATGTGATCACCACACTTAAAACCGTCCAGCGCATACTTTTGGTCTCTTTGTAAATGGTCATGATGGTGGTAGCACAGGGGTTGTGCAACAGTGAAAACAACATCAAATTGACAGCGGTCAGCATTGTCCACCCATGCACATCAACCAATAAAGAATAGAGCTGGTTGTAGCTGGGGGGATCGGTCATCATCCCGACTCCCATATAGACCATCATCATGGTCGGGACCACGATTTCATTGGCGGGTATGGCGATAATGTATGCCAACAAGATGACACCATCCAGACCTAAGAGCACCCCAAATGGATTCAGAAAGTTGGCGATGTGTTGCGCAAGACTGGCATCCTGAATAAAAATATTACCCAAAATCCAGATCACGGCACCCGCCGGCGCAGCCGTCAGGATCGCTCGCCAGAGCACAAATATCGTGCGATCAATGATGGATGTGTATAAAATTCTGCCGATGCTGGGTCTGCGATAAGGCGGTAATTCCAGGGTGAATGCGGATGCTTCTCCTTTTAAAACCGTCCGGGAAAGGATCCAGGACATCAGCATCGTGAAGAAGACACCAATCAACACCACCACCAGGACCGATCCTGCAGCCACAAATGAAGAGAAAACAGGCGGGAATGAGGCAGCCACAAACACAGTCGCCAACATAATCAGGGTCGGAAATCGTCCATTACAGGGAACAAAATTATTGGTCAGGATCGCAATCAGGCGTTCCCGGGGAGAGTCAATCACACGGGTGGAAATCACGCCCGCAGCGTTGCACCCAAAGCCCATTGCCATCGACAGTGCCTGCTTGCCATGCGCACCCGCTTTTTTGAACATCCAGTCCAGATTAAAAGCCACTCTCGGCAAATAGCCCAGGTCTTCCAAAATGGTAAACACCGGAAAGAAAATCGCCATGGGCGGCAGCATCACGCTGATCACCCACGCCAACCCACGATAAACACCGTGCCAGATAAACCCTGTGATCCACCATGGAATTCCGATGGAAGTAAACAAGTTGGCAGCCTGCTCTTCGATCCAGAACATCCCCTGTGCCAGCAGTTGGGAAGGCACATTAGCCCCAACAATAGTGACCCAGAAAACAGCCGCTAAAATCAGCAGCATGATCGGCAAGCCAAAAATCGGGGAGGTTACCAGGCGGTCGATACGCTGATCCAGATCCCATTTTTGTTTTTTATCCTGTTGAACCGCCCGTTCTACAATGCGCTGTGCCTCTGCATACATCGATTGCACAATCTCATCCCGGAAGCCGCTGCCGAGTTGGGGACGTAGTGCATCAGCTTTAAGGAGTATATCCTGCGCAGTGATTTCATTTTTCATTGTCATCCTCCTCCACCTTTACTGGCGACCTTCCATTGCCATTTTTCGGCTGAACTGCACATCACTGCGTCGCTGGCTGTTCACCAATTCATTGATCTCGCCATTCTGGATCGCTTCCTTAACCCGTGAATCACCATCTAATAATCGAATAGCCAGCCACCGTGAGTTGGGCACACCCGGAAATAGTGTTTCAATGCCTTTAGCCAGTTCAGTGACCGCGGCTTGAAATTGCGAGCTGCCTTTAACGTGTAAAGGTTGGGTTGAGATGACACCACCAATCACATCGGCAACCGTACTCAATAAGGTTTGTAAACCTTCTCCGTTGCGTGCGATGATTGGAATTGCCGGAACACCTAAATCACGCGCTAATGACCGTGTATCGACAGTAATTCCCTTGCGTTTGGCCTCATCCATTAAATTCACTGCCACCACCGCTTTATCGGTGATTTCCAAAACCTGCAAAATTAAGTTTAGATTGCGCTCCAGCGCAGTGGCATCGGCCACCACAATCGTGCAATCCGGCTGTCCGAACAAAATGAAATTACGCGCCACTTCTTCATCCTGTGAAGCGGACAATAAGGAATACGTGCCTGGCAAATCCACCAGTTTATAACGCACATTTTGAAAAACATAACCACCTTCTGCGCGGGTGACTGTTTTGCCAGGCCAGTTGCCGGTGTGTTGGTTCAAACCCGTTAATGCGTTGAACAAAGTCGATTTGCCAGTATTCGGATTACCCGCCAGAGCAATAATCCGGTCGAACTTATCGAGTTTTAAGCCCATCTGTTCCAATTGAGCTGTCATTGGGCATCCGTCACAGCCACTGGTTGTGTGTAAAGCCATTTTTGTCTCCTCTATGATGCTGATTGAACGGGGGTTACCCAGATATCCTGTGCCTGATCGCTGCGCAAGGCAATTAATGTTCCCCGCACCCGGTAAGCACGTGGGTCACCAAAAGAATTATCCAGTTCTGGAAAGATTGTTGTGCCAGGTGTCAGACCCAAATCCAGAAAACGACGACGTGTAAAACCCTGACAACGTTCATCCAGCCGCACAATTTCAGCATGCATCTGACTGGGCAAATTGCTCAAGGGAATTGCCTCTCTTTGGATCAGGTCTTCCTTTGACAACTCCTGCACATACACATTGGCTGCCACAGCCGGTGCCAGAGTGAATTCCTGCTCTCCATCGGTCAGAATTACGCGCTGCTGGCTCTTCTCCAGAATGCGCACCATCTGACCGGGTCTTAGCCCCGCTGCCATGATCTGGGCAAAGGCTAAGGCTGGTTCATCTTCCAGGTGAACGATTTTTCCCAACACATCCTCACGCCACTCATTTACCTGAATGCCTTTTTCATACGGAAGAAATTCTCCGGCAGCATTCGGAATCGGATCACCATGCGGATCGGACAATGGATGACCGAGCGCAGCATCCAGTTCGTCGATTTCTTTTCGTGTCATGCCATGTTCGCGGCGATTGGCATGATCATGGACCTGACCCAGCGGCATGCGTGCTTCATCCAGTAAATATCGTTCCCATAAACGGTGAGCGCGGATAATTTGAAGCGCTAAACGCTCACCATCACCCGTAAGATGCACCAGATTTTTATGGGTTTGGATCAAATCCTGTTCGGCCATGAGCTCAATCAAATCAAAGGTTCTTTTAGATGAAATTTTTAATTTTCCGATTAGTGCGTCCACACCCACCGGATGCCCTTGTTGCTCCTGATCAAAAATATATTTGAGCGCATCTTCCAACAGCACGCGCGCATTTGCCTGTTTATATTGCTGCCAGCGAGCTTTCAATCCAAATTTCGGTAAGAAAAACACAATCAGTAAAAAAAGTAAAACAAGAAAAAACAAAATCCAGGAAAAGTTTTCAAACATCGATCACCTTTACGCATGTATAATTTTATATTTAGACATGTCTAAATTATATGCAAAATATTTAATTTTTGCAAGGGGGAGTTTCAAAGTAACGTCAAAATCCTTCGAAAGTCACCCTATTTCCAGTTTTCGCAAATCACCTATCCAGTAATCTTTCAAGGTTCTCTCTATTTAATATTGAAAGATTAAATTGAGGCTCAATAAATTGCCTGACATCATTCAGAACTGTTTGCCAGTTCACCTCAAATAAGCGAGCTTTAATTAATCTTCTCCAATTTACCTGGGTAACTTTTCCACCTGACCAATTTGTTTGAGCCAAAGCATTATTGAGCAAATTCAAGTTAGGTTCTGGCCAATCCGAACCACTTAGATACCAAAACAAATCATAAACATCACGACCCTTTAAATAGGGTCTTTGTAATATCGCATGAATTTTTCCTGAAAATAATGAAGCTTTATCATGATGTTGTAACTGAAGAAGCACAAATTTCCTAATCACGCTGGTTTCTAAGCCTGCTCCTTTGGGAGGATTTGTATCGACCTCAACCTTTATATCGAAACCTTCTGAAGGTTGGGTTGATAGACCTAATTCGAATAACAAACCAGGAAAACGAATGAAAGCGCTCTGGACAATTTTAGTATCATTGAGTTTTAAATCCATTCGATAATTTTCCAGCTCGAAAGTTGATTTTATGGATTGTAGATAATCACGGAAACGATAATTCTCTCTGGATCCTTCCAAGGCAAAATCAAGATCCTCAGAATAACGTCCATGTGAATAAAGAAACCGCAAAGATGTTCCCCCATGAAAAGCGAGTGGAATCATTGCCCCTGATCTTTGTAAATCTGAGAGTATTCTGGCCTGAAGATATTCTCTGGTAAGGTTCTTAGCTTCAACAAGATTCGTTTTATTGCCAATCAATTCTTTTAGAAATTCTTTCATAAATCCTCATAAGTCAGGTTTTCATTTTCTTTTATTCTTGCGATTACCTCTATAGCTGTTTGAATTTTAGCTTTCTTAAAAATTGAAGCCATTTTTTGAATTTTCTGTAAATCCACCTGAGCAATGTTCTGCAACCGCATTTCGCTTAAGAATTCTTCTGATCCTCCTTTAGGAACCAGGTAAATTAAATCCAACAATGCTTTTTCAGGTGAAGCCACAAAAGCATGTTGTCCTTGTAAATTGATTAATTGATAACCAAAAAACAATTTATTCTGGATATGCCGGAAATCATAATCACCCAAAGGGGTTTTTAAACTTTCTGTTCGCATGGTTGACACACTGACAGTACGATAGACCGTTTCAGGAATCATCCCGTAAAATGCCAATGCTGATTGCAAACTTACATACGAAGCTCTTTGAAGGCGGTTGGCAATCAGAAAAGGATGTGGTGTATTTTTCTGATAAGGGGGAGCAAGCGCATACACTCCGCGTCGCAGCTGATAAATTTTTCCTGTTGCCACCCAACGGCTTAATTGCGTTCTAACATACTCCGGATTGATATTTCCAGCCATAAGCAACGAACTGTCAAAGACTAGCTCATTTCCAACCAATTTCAATAATTTATCAAATTCCATAGCATTATATTATCATATTTGATAATTTATTGCAATGGAATTTTTCCATTTTGTTTCGTTTGAATTCACCAGATGATTGACCAGAATGCTACAATATTTTTATCGTTTGGGAAATTAATCTGCCATCAGGTCATTCGTTCCAATCAAGAACTTTCCCTTTTTTTCGTTCAACTGACTTTTTTTCATTATTTATGAGGTTTTTAAATGAAGACTATAATCAAGCCATTCATTCTTGTATTGATTTTGGTTGCGCTCATTGCTTTAATTTCCTTAGCCTGCAACTTGCCAATCAACCAGGAAGAAGGTCTTACCATCCATCGCAATAATAAGGATGGCAGCATTTCTGGTAATTATCGTTCTGGTTATCAAAACATACTATTCTCAGTAACTGCTGATGGCATCGCAACATTCGAGACCGATTCTAGCTCAAATTCAGACAAGCTCGTGGTCGATATGCAGGATGAGACAGCAGCCACATTGAATAGGCAGGGCATGGATTTGGATGGAATTGGTGAATTATCATCACAAGAGCAACAATCACTTAAAGATATGTTGATCAGTCCATTGGCATCTGCTATTGCCATGATTCCACTCGACGCTGGTTGTCAGGGCGATAAAATCATTGACGATAAGCAACTGGTAGCGCTGCTCTTCCCCCTGCAAATGCAATTAAAATATTCGATTTCCGATCGAACCTTAAAAGCGATGGATCTCATGCAGCTTTCACAATGTGATTATGGACTTGTCAACGATGAATCGCTTGAGAATAACACCAAAAATTCCTCTATCATTTACTTTTCACCTTCCAACCCCATTCCGGTTGTGCTTGGTTATTTCCCATTCGATGAAACTGGTGCCATTCCCCCCAGTTACTCTCAAGAAACTGGAGAGAAATTCGCCTGTTTGAATCCACAACCATTAATGAATGTGGAAAGTGAGTCTATTACCTCAATTCTGTATTCTTTCAATCTCAATGGATCAGCACCAATTCGCGATGAATTCGGACCCTGCCAGGCAACCTGCCGTGGTGCCTGTGGCGCGGATTGCACCACAAAAAATTGCAAATACGAAAGCAAAGAGCGCTGTGAAAAGGATGAATTTGGCAACAATACGGGGTTGAGCTCGATTATTCACAGTTATACTTGCGGAGTGCATCCAGCCTGCATTGCCCATGATGATTGCTATGATGAGTGCAATCAACGCCATGGTTGTGGTAGTTGGGGAGCAGCCTACTGCCGGCATGGAGGATATGGAGATCCCACCAGCTTGATAGAACCCTATTTCAATAAATATGCTGGGATGCAGTTTTTCTGCGACAAGGCAGTTATTACCGATGAAAGCATATCAGATGTACGTGGCTGGGTGAAAGGGGAAGGACCAAAACCACTTTCACAGGTATACGAATATTCCGATAAAATTGCGAAAGATATGGTCGATCTCAAAAACTGCCCCCCACCAGATTTAGAGATTCAGGAAGAGCCACAGCCACCTGCACCGGAGCCACTAGAAGAACCAGAACCTGCAGAACAACCCCTTTCAAGCATTGAACCCCAATTAGTTACAGCTGTTTCTCCACCTACTTGGATCTGTGGTGGAATTGAACTAAGAATATCTGCTGAATTCTGGAATGTTGGTGCCCAGGGTGGCGATGAATATTCTATGGTAGATATATATGGCAATGGCTGCAATCACGATGTCGTGACAGAAGCAACGCATTGGTATGGAACTTTTGAAGGTGGTCCAAATGGAAAATTTTCTCTTTATGAAATTGATTGGGATTGCAGACTCGTTGAAGGAGAAGTGATGTCCTGCTCAGGGGTTGAATATTTTGATGAAGAAGTAACATTTCCATTTGAAGTAATAAATCCGGAAGCATTTGATGATTGGAGATAAATCAATCTTCTAGAATTTTTTCAATTTTCTTCTTTAAATCCGGGACCTCATTTTGAATGGTTTGCCAGACTAATTCAATGTCAATTTCGTTGTAATCGTGGATTAATCGGTTTCGCATTCCACTTAATCTATGCCATGGAATATCCAGGTGATTCTCTTGAAATGATAAATCTATTTTAGACGAAGCTTCTCCGATAATTTCAATTCTTCGGATGACTGCATCCTGGCACATGAAGTCTGAAGCAAATTCATTTAAATCCATACCTTCAATAAATAGTTGAATTCGATCACAGGCGAATTTTAAAACTATAGAAGTAGCTATTCGTCTTTTTCATATAAAACAACCGCGTTATCAAGGATGTTTTGACGTTTATAGGGATTTTGACTTCTTTCAATGCTGTTTCTGGTAAGCAGATCCAGCGGTCTTTGCAAAACTTTCTCAACCTCTTTTTGCATTTCTTCCATATCGGCCAGAGTACGATGAAAATCTGGATGTGACAACCAAGAGATCAATGTCACTCGATTCATTAAAACCATCACGAATGGCTGAACCGAAAACTTCCACTTGAAGAATCCTCCAGCGTTTACAAAATACATCCAATGCTTTTTTTGAATAATTTAAATTTTGTAAGACCATATTATTATGATAACAATTTTTTCTGTCTGAAATTCAACATTTGACATCTGATTCTGGATCCGAGAAAAGACAATTCCATCACGAAAATCCATTTGACTCTCCCCTTCATTTTTTGTATACTATCAGTAGTGGCTGGTGGTTTTACCAGACACGAAGGAGATCCCTATTCAACCGTTTGATCAAATCCAATCCGTCAGTCTCAAAGACGCCTGCATCGCTAAAATCGAAGGCCTGATCCTCTCCGGCGATCTGGCTCCCGGGGAACGTCTGCCCTCGGAGCGCGATCTGGCCGTGCAGTTGGGTGTCAGCCGCCCGGTGCTGCATCAGGCCATTGTGGCGTTGGATGCCAAGGGGCTGGTGCGCATCGAACCGCGGCATGGTGTCTTCGTTTGCGATTTCCGGCGGGATGGCTCGATGGCGTTGCTCATGACGCTGATGCAGCATGAAGATGGTGTCTATCAGCCGCAATTGCTCACCAGTCTGATTCAAGCCCGTTTGCACATCGAAACCGAGACCGCCCGCCTGGCAGCCATGCACCGCACAGAGGCGGATCTGATCGAATTTCAATCCCTGCTGGCAGAACGAGCGAACCTCTCCCCGAGCAACATCCCGGCGCTGGTGGAATATGATTTCAACATCCACCAGGTGATCGCTGCTGCCTCCGGAAATTTGATGTATGCCCTGATTTTGAATTCCCTCAAACAGGTGCACACGAATTTAGCCGGTGCCTTTTACCGCGCTTTTATCAACGGAGAAGTTGCTGCTGAATTAAACACATTTCACCACAATCTTTACAACGCCATCAGCGAGCAAAATCCCGCCCTGGCTGCCCAGGTGATGGCAGAGATGCTCCAACATGGCGAAACACATTTATTCAAGATCCTGCCGCTTTCCTGATTTACAAAACTTATTTAAATATCTTAACAATTGATTTTTGGAGGTTCTTATGGAAACTGCTGTTCCTGCTTATCAGATTAAGCAAACCAAGAATTTATCACCTCGCATTCAATGGCTGCGGGATTATTACTTCCAGGGTGTCAATCGCCGCTGGAATAATGAGTACACATCCTGGACAACCGGCACTGACTGGGACTTCCAGTATGAGGAAGCCAGTTTCCATATTGTGCCGGAAACGTATAGCTTCCTGAAAACCTTCCGCAGTTCCTTCAAAATGAGCGCATCCCCAGTGCATTTACCACCCGATTTCTGGTTATGGTCGTTGGTGGAACGGCGCGCCTGGTTTGTGAAGGAAGTGATGGTCAACTACCTGCCTCAGGAAATCCTGCCCGGTGACCTGATTGCCGGGGGACGCTTCAATATCATGACGTCTGCCTGTCTGGATGAGAAACAGACCAAAGAATATCTACACCTGATCGAAGGCAAAGACGGCTTGCGCCAGGCCTTGCTATGGTTCCATAACCATGGCTATGGCAACGTCGGCCCCACCAGCGGACACCTGATTCCGGGTTACGCCCGTGTGCTGGAAGTCGGCTGGCGTGGCATCCACGCTGATCTGACGAAAAATTATAATTCTCTCAGTCCTGCAGACCAGCAGGGTAAGAAGGGTGCCCAACTACGCGCCATGATCACCGCTTCCCAATTGCCCCGCGATCTGGCAGAAAAATATCGTCTCCTGTGTCTCTCACTGGCCGAATCGGAACTGGACCCCAATCGCAAAGAAGAACTGCTTAACATGGCAGAAAACCTTGCGCTGGTGCCCTGGAACCCCCCACAGACATTCTGGCAGGCCGTCCAATCTTTGTGGTTGACGCACATGCTGGTGATGTCGGATGAAAATTATCCCGGCCCCGGTGTTTCCTTTGGGCGCATTGATCAGTTTCTGTATCCATTCTGGCAGCAATCCATTCAGGCTGGCATGGACCCTGAATTTGGCAAGGACATCCTAAAGTGTTTCTGGATCCATGCCAACACCGCTTATGACGGCATGATCCGCACCGGGGGAAATCAGGGCATCACCGCCGGCTATGGGCAATTATTTACCCTCTCTGGCATGGGTGCCAACGGGGTTGATATGACCAACGAATTGACCCATATCTTTCTGGATGTGATTGACGAGATGAGCCCGATCCTGGAGCCCAAACCGAACGTGCGTCTGCATCGCGGATCACCGGATGAGCTCTTAGACCGGGTGGTAGAGATGGTCGCGGACAGCCAGGGCGCACCTTTCCTGTTGAATTTCGATGAGCGCTCCATGGCCGGCATGCTCCTGCAAGCCAAAAAAGCAAATGTGGAGCATCTGATTAATAAGGACAACGTATATGAATATGCTCCGGTGGGTTGCCTCGAGAACACCATGGTCGGCAATGATCGCTCCGGGACGGTGGACGCCAATTTGAATCTGCTTAAGGCGGTTGAACTGGCACTGACGGGCGGTTATGACCTGATCTCCTTCACAGACTCGATGAGCGGCAAGACCGAAAAGCCACAACGCTGGGGGGCAGATAGTGGTGACCCGACCGCCTTCACCACCTGGGAACAATTCTGGACTGCATACGTCACCCAGACCAGACACATTATCCAGCGCATTGTCGATCAATATGAAAAGGGAGAAGCCCTGCGCGCCACCTTTTCGCCCACCCCCTATCTCTCCTGCCTGGTAAAAGGCTGTGCAGAGAAGGGATTGGATGTCACCCAGGGTGGTGCCGAATTAGGTTTTGTGACCATTGAAGCTGTCACCTATGCCACCACCGTCGACTCACTCCTGGCTGTCAAGTATCTGGTGTTTGATCAAAAAATCTGCAGCATGGCGGAGTTGGTGCAGGCATTACGTGATAACTGGGCCGGGCATGAGGTGCTACAGGCGCGTGCCAAAAATAAAGCCCCCAAATATGGGCGTGATGACGAGCAGGCCGATGCGCTGGCCTGGGAGGTTATGCAACTATGGACTGAAGAGACCTGGAGGCACAAGACCCGCAGCACCGGACGCCAGTTCCGCCCCGGGATGCTCAGTTGGAATTACTGGGTAGCCGATAGCTTCATTCTACCCGCCAGCCCGGATGGCCGGCCACGTGGTCAATTCCTCAGCAATGCCATGTGCCCCTCCAATGGAGCGGATATCAACGGACCCACCGCCAATGTCAATTCGGTTGGCAAGGTGCTGGGTGGCAAAGCTGCCGATGGCAATGGTGGATGGGAAGACTACATCAACCTGCTACCCAACGGCGGTAGTCACACCATGTCTTTCAGCCCTTCCCTGGTGCGCGATCCTGAACACAAGGACAAGTTCAAAGGGTTCCTGCGTGGCTATGTCGAGAACGGTGGCACAGCCCTGCAGATCAACATGATCAATGCCGACATCCTGCGCGATGCTCAGAAGAACCCGGAAAATTATCGTCACCTGCTGGTGCGTGTCACCGGCTATAACGCCTACTTCACCAGCATCGGCAAGGAATTGCAGGACGAGATCATCGCCCGCGAAAGCCACAGGATGTAATGGCATGACTGAAATGGGCACCATTCTTCACCTGCAGCGTCTCTCCACCGAGGATGGACCTGGCATCCGCACCACCGTCTTTATGAAAGGCTGTACGTTGCGCTGTGCCTGGTGTCATAACCCTGAAAGCTTCTCATCGCAATTGCAGGTGCAGCGCATCGAGACCAACTGCATCCATTGTGGACTGTGTATACAGGTTTGCCCGCAGGGTTGCCTGCAGGCAGATGGCGATGAAATCATCCTCACCCACCAGCTCTGCGATGCCTGTGGTCGCTGTGTGCAGGAATGCCCCAGTGGCGCGCTGGAATTGCTTGGCCAAAAAATCAGTGTGGATGACCTGACCACGGAACTGCTCAAAGACCTCAGCTTTTACCAGAGCAGTGCCGGCGGCGTGACCTTTTCCGGCGGCGAACCGCTCTTACAGGCAGATTTTTGCGCCGGGGTGATGTCCCGTTTGCAGGCCGCAGGTGTCCATACCGCCTTGGACACCTGCGGGATGGTATCCCAAAGCCAGTTTGATAAAGCGCTACCCTATGCCGATCTGGTACTGTTCGACCTGAAGCTGATGGACACCCAGGCACACCAATCCCATACCGGGCAGCACAATGAGACGATTTTGCGGAATCTGCTGTATGTGCGTGACGCGATTCGCAGCGCAGGCGGATCCAAAAAACTGTGGATTCGCACCCCGCTCATCCCGGATGCCACGGATTTGCCGGACAATCTGGCTGCCATCGGCAGCTTTCTGGCAGCGGAGTTGGACGGCAGCGTGGAGCGCTGGGAACTATGCGCGTTTAACAACCTGTGCCGGGATAAATACCGCCGGCTGGGTCTGCAATGGCAATATGAAGAGACACAGCTCTACACCCAATCCGCTTTGGATCAACGCTATGAATGGGCACTGGCCAGCCCTTTCCCGCCCGAAAAAATCATCGTCAGCGGTGCAACCCGCGTGAAATTAGAAATTGGAGGATAGAATGAACCTGTTTACCGAACAAGATATTCGCGATCTGGATGTGGAACTCAAAGTTGGCATCCTGGCAACCTTCAACCCCCAGGGCGAACCGCACCTCACTATGCTCTCTTCTATCCGTCCCTATGCACCCGACAAACTGGTTTGGGGACAATTCACCGAAGGACTGAGCAAAGGCTATGTGCTTGATAACCCCAACTGTGGATTTCTGATCATGTCGCTGGATAAACAACTCTGGATGGGTAAAGCCCGCTACACCCACAACCTCAAACAGGGCCCGGAAATGGAGAACTACAATAACCTGGCCATGTTTCGCTATAATGCATATTTCGGGGTGCACACCGCCCATTATATGGACCTGGTCAGCCAGAGCGGCCGGCAAGCTCTGCCGATGGGACAGGTGATCTTTGCCGCCATCAAAACCATCCTCGCCCGCAGCCTGGCAAAGAAACAAACCCAACCCAAAGTGCTGAATACCTGGATCCATGGCTTATTCAACAAACTTGATAACCTCAAATTCATCAGCTACATGGATGCCGATGGCTTCCCGGTGGTATTACCCGTCATCCAGGCGCAGGCTTTGGATTCCCAACGCGTGATCTTTGCCCTGGGAGCTTACTCACAGGAACTGCGTAAAATCCCGGCGGGTGTACGTGTGGCTGTCTTTGGCATGTCCTTCGATATGGAAACCGTCCTCATGCGCGGCGATTTCGCTGGCATTCAACCGGTGGCCGGCATCCCCAGCGGCGTGGTCAGCATCGACTGGGTCTACAACTCCATGCCGCCCGTCGCCCAGCAAATCTATCCACCGCTGACGGTGGAAGCGGTGCGCGAGTTTTGAGTTCCTGCTTGTAATTTCTTCTTTTATATAGGATAATAGACAAATAGTGTCTATTATCCTATATAAATAAATGAATAAAGAAATTTTAAACACGTTTAATCAAATTCCATATTTCACTATTGAAGCTGTGAAACAGCTATATGATGCTGAAAATCTTTCAGAAGGTTCGATTCAGACAGCTTTATATCGCTGGATGAAAGCTGACCATGTAATCCAACTCAAAAAAGGGATTTACATGACGCGTCAATTTTTTGAAAGACACCGATCAGACCCAGATTTTTCTTCTATGGTCAGTTCTATTCTCATTCCACAATCGTATGTATCCCTGGAATTTATATTACAGCGACATGCTATTCTTACTGAAATAACCTATCCTGTCAGCGCGATTACCATCAAGCAGACCCGTGTTATCGAAAATAGATTGGGGACATTCTCTTATCGAAATATAAAAGAGGATCTATACACTGGATTTGAATTCTATGAATATCTTGGGATTCCATTTTCCATGGCGACCCTGCCAAAAGCTATTTTTGATTATCTGTACTTACGACCTTTATCGCTTGTAATCAATTCTTCCCAATTTAACCTGATCGAAGATTTGCGTTTGAACCTTGATGAAATTTCAGAACAAGATCAAAACCAATTTTCTGAATTCGTGGAATTAAGTAAAAGTAAAAAAATGCAAAAAATATTGAAAATTTTTAGGAATACAGTATGGCAACATTAATTCAAACCTTGCAAAATATCCTATCAAACAAAGACTCTTTAATCGCGAATGAGACGAAAAGAGTCATTCTTAAAGAAGTATTGCAAGCTTACACATTGGATTTCCTTTATAATCACTCCTTATATCGTGGGTTGAATTTCTATGGCGGCACTTGCCTGCATGTGATTTATGCACTCAATCGCCTTTCCGAAGATATCGACCTTCATAATTCTGCTGAAGTTGATATTTCGAATTTGGAAACAGAGTTACTTACATTTTTTAAAGCAAATGTTGGTTACCAACAAATCACAACGAAATCCCAAAAAGGTGAATGGGGGGTTCAGTGTATTACCTTGAAGTTCCCTATTTTGAACGAGCTAGGTTTATCATCCTATCCAAATGAAGCACTTCATCTAACAGTAGAAATCAGTTCCCATAAACAAGTTGCTATCATTCGGAAAACCCCGATTTTACTTTATGGTCATAGTCTGGTAGCCAGCCATTTCTCATTGGAGACCATGATGGCAGGCAAAATGATCGCCTGCCTGGAAAGAAATTTCAAAAAAGGCAGCGAAGGCGTCAACATCAAAGGCCGGGATTTTTATGATTTACTCTGGTTCATGCAACAAAAAATTCAGCCCCTGGAAGAAAAATTAAAGAAGGATGGCAACCTATCTTACACCGTGGAATCTGCAATGCAATTATTATCCGAGAAAATTACCAGCATAAAAATTTCCGAACTGGCTGTCGATTTGCTGCCTCTCTTCGTACAAAGAACCTTCATCGAAGCCTGGTTGGAAAGTTTTCATGAGAATTTTAAGCGGTATTCTGAATTTTACTTGTGATCAGCCTGAAATACACCTGTGTTTAAAACCACAGGCTGCCAGATTCAAACCTGTTGAAACAGGTTCAAGAACAACCGTTTTATCCAAAATTTGGTAAAAGAAACAAAGCAACATATTATCCGTCTCAACCCTAAAAACTCAACTCTCTCCACTCTTAACTTTATGCGAATCTGGCTTATACATCCAAATTTTCACCCTTTCCATATTTGCTATAATCACCTCATGTTTTTCGATTTCTCAGGCAAAATCTGGTATTGGCGGGGTCCTTCCCCTTTTTACTTTGTCACCATCCCCACCGAACAAAGCCAGGACATCAAAGCAATTTCCGGAATTGTGACATACGGCTGGGGTGTCATCCCCGTGCATGGTCGTATTGGGAGTACTGATTTTACAACCTCTCTGTTTCCGAAAGATGGTCATTACCTTGTCCCGATTAAAACCAGTGTGCGCGAAGCAGAAAACCTTGATCTGGATGACGAAGTTACAATTCACCTTGAAGTTCGATTATAACGATCCTGATTTCATGTTGGATATAACGGAGGAACGAACGGATGAAAATTATTGATAAAGACATGTTATGGCGACAATTCAGCACTACAATCGATTCCTTCGAGAGTGCCCTGCGTGACTGCCCGGAGGAACTCTGGGAAACCCAACTCTGGGAGGACGAACCCGATCAGTGGGTGGCGAAAGGTTTTTCCCAGTTCTGGTATTTATGCTACCACACCTTGTTCTGGCTGGATCTATATCTCACCGGAAAAGAAGAAGGCTTCACACCTCCGCAACCTTTCAATTTAGTGGAGATGATTGATGGAGAAGTCCTGCCACGTGTTTATGAGCGTGAAGAGTTGCTTCACTACCTGAAATCCTGCCGTCAAAAAAGCCAACTGACAATTGAAGCACTGACCGAAGAACAAGCCAACCGCATGTGCAGCTTTGCATGGGGTGATGTTCCATTTGCAGAGTTGCTCCTGTACACCATGCGGCATGTTGTGGAGCACGCAGCGCAATTGAACATGTTTTTAGGGCAAAACCGACATAAAGTCAGAAGTTAAGTGATGGTAGGAAAGTAATCGATTGATAAAATGGAAATTCACACTCGGATTCGGTTAATTTCTGCTTCCAATTCTTGTAAGTAATGAATCACTTTATCTAGAGAAGGAAAATTACCAATAAGCATTTGCTCCATCGACAAATAATCAATCATCAACTCTTTCATCCGATATACTGGTGGAACCAGACGGAAAGTCCCAGGAGCAGCTTCCAAAAGGTTAGACCATGGCACACGATAAAATTTCTCTTTAAAAGCTACAACTTTAGCTAGAAGTGCCATATCATCAAGTGCAGCACGTTTCACAAATGAATGCCCCAACTGATACATATCGTAATAATGCCGAGAATAACGTAAGGGCATCTGTTTTGAACTTGGTCGATTTGCTTCTTGATGAAGAATTGTCGCTTTTTCCCAAAAAGATCGTTCAGGTTTTACAGTTTTCACAGAAAACTGAGGATTCTTAAATAATCTAGGACGAAATTCTGCAAGGTAAGATTGAATATTTACACAATCAGCTGGACTCCATTCAGCTAAGCGACCAATTTCGAGCCGAATTACATCAAGTGTAGCAGAAGATTCAAATTCTTTAGGATAAGCAATAATTACCGTCTCATCTTCCTTGGCAAGGTAAATCCTCATTTCATATCCTAATTCATTTGAAAGGTTGGCATTTACGGTGGGAATGAATTTTTCCAACAAATAAGTATTGGTACGCTCAATTGTTTCCAATTTAAAGCGTTCTTGTTTGGAGTTACTTCGCTGATGCCATGGCTCATCAATAGAATAACCAATTTCTCTCCAATCAAGGATAAGATCTATATCTTCAGAGAAACGATTGATTAAAGAGTAACACTTGGATAAGCTAGTACCACCCTTGAATAAAAGATTGTTTTTGAATTCCGATCGATTAAATAAATAATCCAAAACGTAACAGACCCAAAAGTCTTTTTCAACTATTACAGCAGGAACCCCCATTTCCTTTGAAACTATTTGAAAAATTTCCGCTCTTTCTTGCCTATCAGCTTTTGCGATTTTCAACATCTATTATGCTCCTTATTTACATATCTGCATAATAATTTCACGAATCCACTCTGTAACTCTTTTTGTTTCTCGAGTTAGATTCATCTTCTCTTCCATTGTAAATCTGTCAGAAAGGAATAGAACGATATCCGGGGTTATACGATCCTTTCCGAGTGTACTTAATGCCTGTATGACCAAACGAGATAAAGGAGAAAGACCGTCCAAGTTCTTATTAGTTGTATGTTTGAATTTCAGCTTCGCCCCATCAATCTCATATTTTTTGTATGGTCCATCAGACATATAGGTCCAGATAACCGGAATTTGAGTTGATAAGCCGAGCCTGTTAAGTGCGGTTTCTCCACTTGCCGTGATTTTCCAACCCTTGGATCTTGCAATCGCCTCAGCCACCTGATGAGGATCAACCGGTATTTTTTCATTTAACAATTTGCTTATCTTTGGTCTAAAGAACACACCAGGAATTATCCGCTCTAGCTCTCGATTATCAACCTGTTTTTTTAAAAGTCTACGAATAGTTTGTGCATCTGTAATGTCAGAAAAATCACTTGCTACAAAAGGTGTGCCATCAGAAAGAGCGTTGATACGTTTGTTAAGCTGATCAGTAAAACCCTTAGTATTCATAATTGTCTCCAAATTCGCGTTAATTATACATTTTTCGCGAATTTGAATTATACCCCAAATCGGAAATTTACTCATCTAAATTTATTGTTTCCGCAGTATTCTGACGATCCGGTTATATACGATATTCGCGATCGCTGTGGTCTTCCCACCGATTATCTCCGCTGTTCCCCATGTTTCTCCACCCGTTGTATTCACGAACTGAATGACCACAGTATCAATGTCCTCGTGATAGCGGGCAATGCTATAGTATCCCGGGACCCAGCCGGTATGTTCATACTCATAAATGGAGGAGTAGATGGCTTGCTCATTGTCATTCAGTAATGAGCCATCATTCAATGCTCTCAGGAATATACCGACATCCTGCGCCGTGGCGAGCATCGAACCGCCAAGTTGCCTGAGATCATCGTCATATTCATACCAGTAACCACTGACAACATCCTCAAATTCGACCTCATCGAGTGAAAAATAGGTATGTGTTAACCCGATGGGAGCCAGAACTTCTTGATAGATATACTGGTGGTGGCTGTATCCCAACACTTTGTCAAGAATGCGGCCAAGCAAAAAATAATTTGAATTGGAATAGCGATAGCGTTTGTCTGGCGCAAAATCTGCAGGTTCATCCAATATCAGTTCCAGAATTTTTTCGTCATCTACAAACGGTTTGAACCAGTCGAATTCTTCATGGTCAGTGAAATTAGGAATGCCGCTGCGATGCTGCACCATCATTTTCAGGGTAATTTGATCAGCATATTCTATTCTTCCAACAAACTCAGGAAAGTAATCCGCGAGCGTATCATCCAGGGATAAAGTTCCCTCATTCACCAGCTTAGCGATTGCGGTAGCGATATACAGCTTGTGGATACTGCCGATTTTAAACAATGCCTGCGGGTCAGCTGGCTCTTTGGTCAATTTATTTTTCCAGCCAGCCGTATAAAATTCTGCGGGTTTACCAGATTGATCTACATACACAATGATCCCATCCAGCCCCTGGTCAATCGCATCATCGACCTGCTCCTGCACCGTATCCGGTAAGGGTGCCAGCAAAGGCGGTATCAGATCCAGGGGGGCAATAACAATCGCTGTGATGATTCCCACGATCGGCATAATTATTTTAAATATTCGAATAACAAGATTCTTATTGGGTTTTTTCATGACTTTTTTCTCTTTTTTCCATATATTGGCAAATTATCTCTTCTCAGAAACCTGAACGCTGGCTCAATATTGACCAGGCAATGAAGCCGCGATAGAGAAGAATTGGAGGGATGTTCGTCACCCCCCCAAACTTGTTGATGTATTTTTTGATGGTTCAAACGATTCTCAGTCATCCACATCCAGCAACGGGATAACCGGATTGAGCACATCCGATAGCCCCTGTTCCGGATCAGCAGCATCCGTATTGTAGAGCATCACCACAACGGAATCAAGCGCTGGTGCATACTTTAGCACCGATCGAAAACCGGCAATCCCGCCTGCATGTCCCACATCGTCATCCTGGAGCGAGACACCCAGTCCATAAGTAGTGCCGGGAGCAGGGGTCATCATAGCTTCCAAGGACTCCGGATTGTCAAAGAGCGCGCCACCGAACAATCCACGTGCAAAGGCAATCAGATCCGGTGCAGTAGAAACCAGACCACCAGCTGACCAACCGATGGATTCGTGCAATTCAGTGACATCGGTCATGGTGTCCCCAAATCCCATATAACCATGCACGACGTCAATCAGTGCTTCTTCGTAGCAATCCAGGAATGTTGACGTCATGCCCAGTGGTTCATAGATACGTGTGTGATATGCCTCTGCCAATGGCATCGCTGTCGCTTTTTCGATTACCATGCCCAGAAGTGTATAGTTGGTGTTGCTATAGTGCCACTGTGCACCTGGCTCAAACAAGGCATCTTTCCCATACACGTAACGGGAAAGCGTGTCGTGGGGATCCCGTTGGACACATGCCAGGGACGCAATCTCAGCCTCCTGATCAATTATCACCGCAGCGAAGAGATCAGCATAATAAGCCTCGTGTTCGACCACGTTAAATATGCCGGATGTGTGCGTTAACAAGTGGCGCAGGGTGATCAAGTCGCCATTTGGCAGTTGCTCTGCGACTTCTGGCAGCCAGCGTGACAGCGGATCGTCCAGGGACAGTATACCTTCTTCCGCAAGTTGAATGATGACAGTCGCGGTGAACATCTTGGTGATACTACCAATACGGAATGCGCCAGAAGGTGCCATTGCAGTAGCTTCCTTAAGGTTTGCAACACCACTTGCCCCTTCGAACCGGTAGTCCGGTGTATCAATCCACACGACCATGCCAGGTGGGAGTCCTTCAACTGTCAGATTGTCCATTTTCGCTTGGATCTCTGCCGCAACATCTGACGGAAGTGCCTGTGTATCATTCTGTGAGGTGGTAGTGCAGCCTGCCAAAAGTATCATGATCACGGTTAGGCTTAATAAAAATTTTTTACTCATTGTGTTTTCCTTTCTTGTGTTTCTCGATAATCTCGGTGGATCAAAGGTACGAAACACCATGTTTAGTTGGTTGAAGTAATTCGCTCTTAATAACGATCCCTGTTCACGCCTTTTATCAACAGCCATAAGGGGAATACTAATTCCGAGACGGAGATAACAATGGCAATGATGGTAGGTGTGGTTTCATAATTTGCAAACAACAATAATCCGAAGCTATCAATTAAGTAGCCCAACCCGGCCGCCAGGAACAAATATCCCAATACTTTTGGAAAGTATCCGGATTTGATAATCAGGTAGCCAAGAATGATGACATGAATGACCAGAAATGCGATCCCGATGGTAAAACCAAACCCATGCGCTTCAAGAAACAACATTGACAGTGCGTTGATTTGTTCAGCATTAAAAACAGATAAGTAACTCGAACCACCCAATAATATGATCACAAAGAAATAATTGATCAGATTGAATGCATGCACTGTCGTCATCACCAGACGGGAAACCGCAGCCAGCATGGATAACACCTTATTCACTGGTTTCAGCAGCACGAAAAGGACGATTGATAAAATTACCTCACTCAACAATATAATCAATTCACTGCCAATCCCACCCAATCGGAAGAATGTGGTTGAATTGTTTATGTTTTGCGCAGTAGCAGTAGCGTCACCAGCCACAATTAATTCAGATGGCATGTAAATGTGGGCGACGATTGCCGCGACTGTGATGATTAGATATAGGATTCCTGCAAATCTTGCTGTTTTTTGGATGTTATTCATTTTTTCTCCTTTAGATAAACTCTGTTTTTATTACGACTTTTCGCTTTCTCAAAACCTGCACTTCAAAAATGTTTGACAATGGTCAAATATTGTTGCTTTGCTATTTTTCCTGTTTACATCCCTCACTTTCTGCCGGTGGGTCATTCTCAGGGAAAATTAATTGAACAGAAATCAAGAGCATGCCTAAATTGCGGATCTTTTTCAATAAACGAAACAATTCAGCCTGATCAATATTGTGACAAATGATCAATGTTTTACATTTTTCCAACAGGTTAATTTCCACCTTTCCAAACCACTCAGCCCACTTCTCATCTAGATGTCCTTGAATTCGGATGTGATAATCGAAAGATTGGTCTCCAGTTATTCTTGATGTTTGATTGATTGACATTTGCTAACTTCCTTCTTACAAATAAGGAACTTTCATGTGTTTATTCTGGAGCAAGTTTATCTAAAATGTGGTATTAACCACCAGACACTTAAGTGTTAAATCGGGTGTTAATATTCAAATCTGTGTGAATATTGCGATTTTGACCAAGGTTGATCGAAATGCCATCTTTTATATGGATATTGGGGAAGTTCTAAAGAATGCCTAATTCTCTCGCACGCAGGACAGCTTCAGTTCTGTTCTTAACACTTAATTTACCAAATACATTGCGGTTGTATCCCTTAACAGTGTTCAAGGCCAGAAATAACTTTTTACTGATCTCCTGATTGGTTAAACCCTGTGAAATTAATTGTAGAATCTCGATTTCCCGCGCACTGAGTGGTTCGATTAATTCTCCCCCGGTAATAGAACCAACCGTTTTTTCCCCACTTGGTACTTCTTTCTCAAATGCGGATAAAATTTTTGCCCGGTAGGTTCGTAATTGTGACTCAACGGGTGTAGCAGACAATAATTTATACATACTTTCGCCTTTATCCAGGAAGAGACGTACAAATCCCCCCGCTTTTGCTTTCCGTAAAGCCTGCTTCAAAATGCTGGCAGCTTGCTCAATTTCTTCCAGATAAAAGTAACAGAGGCTTTCTATCACCTGTGCTTCAAGAACCGCTCGCATCTCCCCCTTTGTTGCCATGTTTTTTCGATGTGATTGTAGAATCGTCAGCGCTTCCTGGAATTTCCCCTGTTTAATTTTCACCTGCGCCAGGCTGATTGGTAAGTTGTATGCTTCCGCCAGAGAATTAGCCGGGCTAATATCTCCTAATTTCAACAATAAATGAATCCGAAATTTTGCAATTTCAGGCATCCTTTGAGGAAAATTATTTTGTTTAGCAAATCCTTCAGCGTTGCTGATAACCTCATCCGCTTTTTCCAGTTCCCCTTTTGCGAAGTGAAGAGAGGCTAACGATAAATAACTCGAAATGGGTGAATTCACATTCGGTATATGGCGTGCCAATAATAAACTTTGTTGTGCATTGGGTTCTACAGCATCCAGATCGTTGTGTTCATACGCAATTCTCGCCAACCCAACATAGGCTTCACAAGCGTAGGGTAAAGGAGGTTTCCCGGCCAATTTAATCACTTCTTCAAAATACCCTTGCGCTTGGGTTAATTTATTTCTACACTCACTTATTTGTCCAAGCCCGATCGTTGAGGCAACCGACATGACAATATTTTTGCTCGCCTGGCTGACAGCCAATGCCTGATGAAAAGATTTTTCCGCTTCTTCCAGATTTCCCTGCACCTGCAGGATATAACCCAAAATCCAGGTCACATTGGTTCGCACTGAGAGATTATCGGGATGTAAATAGTTTATTGCACGTTTGGCTTCTTTGATGACCGTGTCCATCTCATACTTAGGGATCGCGATCATTGCCCGGATGGACGCAATTTGGCCAATCGCATCGCGCATCACTTCATTCTCTTCTAATTCACCCAGCCTGATTTCAGCATTTTGCAATACCGCTTCGATGTTCTCTAACGGTCTTCCCATCATTGTGAGCGTTGAAGCATAGGTTAACCATAACAATGGTCTGGAATTCATCGTTTCTTCCGGCAATGAACTTAACCAATTTGCGACTGGCAGCATGACACCCCGATATTGCAAAGGTGTGCCATTGCCTTCCAATAACTGTTCTGCCAAACTGATATCATCCGCATCTACCGCGTGTTGAAAAGCTTCGATGAAGAAACCATTTTCCTGAAACCATTGACTGGCTCTTCTGTGTAAGTTGCTGATGAGAGGCAACCCATTCTCATTTTCTTTCCCATATTTTTCCACCAATCGCTGGCGGAGTAGGTCGAGAAACAGGTGGTGGTAACGATACCAGCGCCGCTCGTAATCCAAAGGAATGATAAATAGATTGACCTGATATAGGTATTCCAGGATCTCCTGCCCATTCATACCCGATCCGGAGAGTATCGCATCACACAAAGCACCACTCATACGATCCAGAATGGCTGTTTTTAATAAAAATTCCTGAATTTCCTCCGATTGAAAATTAAGTACTTCCTCCACAAGAAAATCCATCACAAAATGGTGGCTGCCGGAAAAAGATTGGATAAAATCACTTCGATCCGTATGCGCCTGCATGGAGATAGCCGCTAACTGTAAACCAGCGATCCACCCCTCGGTACGTGCATCAAGCGCAGAAATATCCTCTGTAGAGATCTGTAAATGCATGCTCTCATTCAGAAACTCGGCTACTTCTGATTGGCTAAAACGCAAATCACCCACTCGCAATTCGCCCAGCTGGTTTCGGGCTCTTAATCGAGCTAACGGCAATTGGGGATCTTCACGGGTGGTCATGATCAAATGCATGTTCCCAGGCAGATTATCCAATAGAAAAACCAAAGCTTCATCAATTTCGGGGTCTTCGATGACATGATAATCATCCAGAACAAGGACAAAAACATGTTTCATCTCAAAGATTTCATTGATCAATGTTGTCATGATGAATTCACCGGAAGGATTTTGTGGATATTGGATCATCTGAATCACTCTCTCGCCAAATTCAGGGAAAATGGTTCGCAAAGAAAAGACAAGGTATCTTAAGAATTGAAACAGATCATCATCACCCGTATCCAGCGAGAGCCAGGCAGCCTGAAAATCCCCACGATCAATCCAATCGCGAACCAATGTGGTTTTTCCAAAACCAGCCGGTGCTGAAAGAAGAAATAATTTTTTATGAAAAGTAAGATCTAAGGATCTCAGTAACCTGGAGCGGTGAACATAATTCGGAATGGCGGGAGGTATAAAAATCTTGGTGGAAAGGAGTTGTTCCATGGATCTCTCTTCAAACTTGTAAGGAATTAATTTGGGGAACAGCCTGTCAGGTAACAAATCCCATTCCTGTTTTTAATCCCTTAA